>CEPL01059065.1_pt1 | contig 12444 bp, 8 predicted proteins | sample 530541 | NCBI WGS metagenome assembly CEPL01 (sample SAMEA2620339, study PRJEB7988) | marine metagenome | biome: marine biome (ENVO:00000447); feature: surface water layer (ENVO:00002042); material: "saline water (ENVO:00002010), including plankton (ENVO:xxxxxxxx)" | depth 5 m
GAAATAACGGAACAATGATACCGAACAAAGGATATCAACATATAATTTCTCCAGGATTATTTTTTAAGATAGGACCTTTATCAATTCAATTTAAGCCAGAGCATCACTTCAGTGAAAATAAGAAATTTGAAGGTTTTTGGGAAGGACATTACCCATATATTTGGGCTCAGCGTTATAAGCTATGGAATCATATAGATATGCCAGAAAGATTTGGTGAAATTAGACACAACAAAACAACCCTAGGTCAATCAAGCATAAGATTTAATTGGAAAAATCTATCATTAGGAATATCGACTGAAAATATATGGTGGGGTCCTTCAATTAGAAATAGCATCATGATGAGTAATAATGCTGAAGGCTTTAGACATATCACTTTTAACACAATAAAGCCTATTAAAACCTTTGTAGGTAATTTTGAATGGCAAATTATAACTGGAAGACTTGATAACTCAGGATATACTCCCCCTAGAACTGATTTTGAATATGCAGGAAGAAAATTGTATGTCCCTAAATTAAACCAAAATAGTGAAACAGATGATTGGAGGTATCTACAAGGATTTATAATTTCTTATTCTCCGAAATGGGTTGATGGATTATCTTTAGGCTTTATAAGATGGTCTCAAATGTATTCATCATTGGTTGAAGGAAAATATTGGTGGCTCGACGGAAAACCAACCTATTTTCCTGTATTTTTAAATTTATTTAGAAAAAATGATAAGTATGTAGATTTTGAGGCTCAAACAAACCAAGCTGCAGGAATTTTCTTCAAGTGGTTATGGAAAGATTCTAATGCTGAAATTTATGCAGAATTCCATCACAATGATTCTAAACAAAATTTAAGAGATTTATTATTAGATTCTGATCACAGTAGAGCTGCTACAATTGGACTTCAGAAAATTTTTCAACTAAATAAAAGAAATTTATTATTCAATTGGGAATGGACACAGATGGAACAAACAGCAAGTAGATTATTGAGAGATGCAGGTTCATGGTATGAACATAGTTGGGTTTATGACGGATATACAAATAAGGGAGAGGTACTTGGGAGTTCAATAGGTCCAGGTTCTAATTCCCATTATTTTTCATTAAGCAGAATTAGTAATGAGGAAATAATTGGTATAGGCTTGGAAATAATAGATCATGACAATGATTTTTATCATATTGCATTTTCATCTGCTCAAGATTTTAGAAGATATTGGAAAGATTTAAACTTACACTTTAACTTTAATAAAAGTTTTAAAAATTTTAATCTTTCAAGCAGATTGGTTTATATAAGAAGTATGAATTATCAATGGCAACTCGAAGATAATGCTCAACCATATTATCACCCCGGAAGAGACTTAAATAATTTTCACCTTAGTCTAAAACTTACTTATTTTGGTAATTGGTAAAACCTTGAAAAACCTCTAAATACTGATTAAAAATAAAATCCCAATTGTATTTTTCTGGGAGTTTATAGCTATTGTTTTTTTGAATAAGCTCATTGTATCTTTCTTCAAATTCATTTATTTTTTTGGAAATTGAGTTTTCATTTTTACTAAAAAAAACTGATTTTTTATTGAAAAGCATTTCTCTGTTAAAAATAGTATCTAATGACAAGATTTGACAGTTCAAATCAAGAGCATTTATCATAGTCGGATTGGTACCCCCAAACTCATGTCCATGAATGTATGCATAGCAATTGTCATATAAAATAGTTAAATCAGCTTGGTCATTGACATAACCAGTAAAAATGACCTTACTTGAGGATAGTAATTTAATATTATTAGAATAATTATCATTATACGGCACATCACCAACTATAACAATTGATTTGTCGGAGTTAGATTTTAAAAAACCATCAATTATGAGCTTGGAATTATTGTCTGGGATTAGCCTTCCAACAATCAAATAATATTGTTTTTCTTGAAGCTTAAATTTTTCTAGGATTTTAGATTTATTATTAGCAATCATTGTAGAGCCGTAAGCAATAACAGTTGATTTTTTGCCAAATTTATTTCTATATACCTTATTCATTTCAATAGAATCAGTAATAATTTCATCATAAAATATAGTTGCCAATTTTGATGCGGATTTAAAATATATTGATCCCAAGCCTTTCCATTTTGGCCTTAGCCACTCCAATCCATCAACATTGATACAAGTTTTTTTTCTAAAAATTTTAGTTAATAATCCAAAAGGACCATTCGCTGAATTAACTACTAAAACAACGTCATTTTTTGAAAAACATACATGTATGAATGAAAAAAATGAATTATATAATTGTGAAAATACTTTAGAATTAACAGAGGGTGTATAAACTAAATTAATTCCATTAACTGTTTTAGGTTTTTCGGCAAATAATTTTCTGTGACAGTAAACTGTAACTTCATTTCCTGATTCAACTAATCTTTCTGAAAGTTCTTTTACTAAAGTTTCATATCCAGAATACACATATGGATATCCCCTACTGCCAATAATTGCTATTTTAAGTTTTTTAGACAATTTTTGACACTAATGTTTTTAAACTATTATTAAATGAACTCATTTGGAAGTTTTTCTCCACAAAGCTTTTGGCTTTCTTAATTTTTTTTTCTTGTTCCAAAGTATTATCTATAAATTCAAGAATACTTTCAACAGATTTTTTTATAGACAGATGATCAATAGCTAAACCATTTTTTCCAGAATCTAAAATTTCATATGCGCCACCTAAATTCGTAAAAATAACAGGCGTGTTACTTTCTATTGCTTCAAAAATAACAGTGGGTAGTGGGTCTGGACTAACAGGTGAATGAATAAAAAAATTTGATTTTTTAAGATAATCCTTAACATTTTTCTTGTACCCAAGAAACTGAATATTATCTGTTAAGCCATATTTTTTAACTTTTTCTTTTAATCCTAAGTAGTATGATTCATACTCTGGAAGAGTATCTCCAATGAAATTTAAAATAAAATCTTTTCTAAAATTTGAAATCTTTTTGAACAACTCAATTAAAAATTCATGACCTTTATAGGGTATAATCCTGGATATACTGCAAAATACTAAACCAGAACCAGAAGATTCCTTCTCGTTATAAAAATTAAAATTAAATCCATTATAAATTGTTATGATTTTTTCTTTTAGTAATCCGTTGTCAATCCAGTAATTTCTAACAGAATTTGATACTGATACTGTTTTAGTAGAAAAAATATTAAAAAAAGTTACCAAGAATCTAGTGTATAATTTCGATGAGACAGGAATTTCATGAACGTGAAATAACGAGGGTGTTCTAGATAATTTTGCAGCAATTGTAGGACTTATTATAGTTGAAGTGTTAGTATAAACTAAATCAATCTTATTTTTTAAAATAAAACTTCTAATTACGAAAGTAGATTTGATAATATGATAGAATCTATTAATTAACCCAAAAAAATTAAAATACCGCTTTCTAAAAACACCAAATTCTATAATTTTTATATTACACTTATTAATAATATCAATATCATTCAATGGGCCTTTTTCAGGAAGAAATAAATATACTTTATATCCTTCCATAATTAATATTTCAACAATATTTATCAATATTTTACTAGCTCCATATAAATCATTTGAACTATGTGCAAGTAATATTTTAGTTGTAGATTTTTTCAAATTCTTTTATAAAATTATTTCTATTGAATCTTTTAACATTTTTCTTCCCTAATTTGACCAGTTTTTTTCTTAAATCACCATCATTTATAAGAATATTTAATTTTTCATAAAGATCCTTATGATTGCCAGCTCTAAAATAAGAAACTGAGTCTTTACCTATTTCTTTAAAAATTTCAATATCAGAACAAATTATAGGAACTTCTGACTTCATTGATTCGATTAATGGAATTCCAAAACCCTCATCTAATGAAGGAAAAACATAAATAAATGTTTCTGAATATAATTTTTTGATTTCTTGTTCATTTAAATATCCTGGCATATCAATATAGTCATTCAAATTATACTGATTAATGTAATTTTTAACATCAAAATACAACTTATCATATGCATTTAAATTTTTTGCTCCAGCAAGAACAAGCTTATAATCTAAATATTTATTTTCAATTAATTTTTTATATGCTTTAACCAAAGTCATTAAATCCTTTCTTTTCTCAAATGTTCCAATATGAGTAATATATTTTTTTTTTGAGTTTTTTATAACACTATAATTTATATTAGAGCTTTGGTAAATTGATTTTATTTTATTGTTTTTGAAAATAATTGACAAGCCATCTTTAGAGTATCTACTGGTTGTAACTATTTGAGTTCTTTTATCGATTCCTTTTCTTATAAACCATATAAAATATTTTCTCCAAAGCTTAGGGTAATTTTTAGGATATTTCCAAAAAAGATTATCGTGAATGACAACTATTTTTTTTGACGGACATAAGATAGGAGCTACGTAATCAGGACATATAACATAATCAATCTTTTTTTTATATAATAGAATAGGAAGATACAATTGCTTCCAAAGAAGATATCTAAATTGAAAAATCCATCTTACAAGTCTATATTTAGAATTAATAAAAAACTGATTATTAACAATTTTTGAGATATCATGTGAAATGACATACTCTATCTCATCGCTACCATTTTCTTCTAATGCATATATTAGTTCATTAATGTAGGTTTTTATTCCTGATAAAGCGGTTTTATAATAAAAAATATCAATATAAACTCTTATTTTTTTAAAATTATCCATTGGTTAATATTAAAAAAACTTTGAATAAGCCTTTTTATTTTTTTTGAGAAAGGTATATTGTATTTGAAGATCTGAAAAAAAGATTCTCCAATTTTTTCAGAAAATTGATCTATTATTTCAAATTCATGGTCTTCACAAACTTTTCTTAATGTATTTTTTGAAAAGAGGAATGTATGTTCAACACCATCAATAATATCAGGTACTTTAAATTGAAGATGGCTAACTACTTTATGAATTTTATAAAGATTACTTGAAATATCTGGCGTACCAATTGATAAAAATCCATTTGGTTTTAAAATTCTCCTAAGCTCATTTAAAAATAAATTAACATCTGAAACATGTTCTATTACATGACTTACGTGTATAAAATCAAAAAAATTTGATTTATAATTAGCTTCATCTAACATTCCTTCGAATATATCAGCATTAAAATTATTTCTAACAAATTTAATTGCATTTTTATCTAATTCTGTTGCATATAATTTATAACCAAGATTTTCTGCATATGACAATCCTAATCCTAATCCACATCCAACATCTAAAAAATTTCCAATTTGATCACCATAGGACATGTATTTAGCTTTCTTAAAAATCATTATTTTATCATAATTTGATATTTTGTTAAATAATTTTAAATGTAAATTTTCAATATCAAATCCATTATACTTATCTGAGTTAGTATAATTTTTATAATATTTCTCTAATTCTTTACTTTCAGCCATTGGATTAGCAAAAATTAATTTACAGTCTAAACATTTAGTTCTAGATATATGAGGACCCTTTCTTAATAAATCTATAGCATCGCCAATTAGATTTTCTGAATTACAAATAGGACAAGATTTAAATAACTTCATTAGCTGTTGATTGTATTAATTTTTTTTCCACATATCCCGCAAGAAACCAAGATACTAAAGATACAAAAAGGTATATTTCAGCATTTGCTGTAAATAATGGGATTAATAAGCCAAACTTTGTACAACTCACAATAAATGAAATATGTTTTATAGTATTATTTTTTGATATTCTATACATATTAATACCATTAGATATTATTTTAAATAAAATTAACATGTAAAGTATCATAGTTAATATTCCCATTTGAACACCAAAAATTAGAAACTGATTTTCTCCACCAATTTTAATTGATTGATCAACTCCACCCGCATTTCCGCTCATTGCTAAACCTACACCGAGTGGATTTTCTATAATTGATAATATTCCTTCAATCCATTCAATTAAATGACCAAGGCTAGAAGTATTTTCAAATCTTAGTGTATCAATTATTAAATATTGAATTTGCTCGCTGGAAAAATAAAAAATTAAAAGTGAAATCGGAATGAATGAAATTAATGTTATTATTATGTACGAATATCTTTTATTCAGATAGAAAGCAAAAAACAAAATTAAAAAAGTTGCAATGATTGCACCCCTTGAAAATGCTAAATATAAACTCGGAATAATTAGCAATAAACACAGTAAATATTTTTTTTTCTCATTGAATAAATAATAAAAAATAAATGAAATAAAAAAAAGTAAGGATGCTGAAAACTCTAAAGGGTTGGCAAAAAAAGAGGCATATCTTGGTTTCGCACTTTGAGCTTCAAATGACCAGCTCAAACCATAATTACCCTGTGGATCAATTTCATTTACAATTGAGTTATACAATGCGTAATTTATTAAAGAATGAAAATGGGTAGAAAAAATAAATTCAAAAAAAACAAATAGAGAAGAAGATACAATGATTACCAAAAATAATTTTTTTATGTTCCAATAAATTTCATCACTTAGCTCTGTATTTCTTCCAATAAAATATACTAAAGGAATTAACAAAAGATTTTTTGCATATATAATTTTAGAAAAAAAATCTGCTTCTCCTAGCGGAATTAAGGTGTAAAATAATATTAGAATTACTAAACTAAAAACTAGCTTATCAAGTATTGAAAAATTAAAACTTCTATTGAAAATTGAGTCATTCTTCCCAAATAAAAAAATAAGAAATGAATAGAAAAAAATAAAGTCCTTTGAAAGCTTAGTTATATTAACTAATAATTCACTTTTAAATATGTCAAAGATTTGTGCTTGTAAAGTAGTATAAAATGGTAATGCTATACAGATAAAATATAATAGATATTCAAATTTACCTTTAGATATATTTTTAAAGGTTTTGATGTAGATTATCAAGTAGACTAGAATAAACAGTAATCCTATAAATGTCATATTTGAGTTTTAAAAGAATCTTTAAGCCCTTTGTAAACCATCCTCAATTTAGTAAACCTGAATCTCAGAATAAAATAAGTTGTGTATGAAAATATTTTAAATATTTGATAAAATACAGTTCCAATTGGATTGAATATTTTAGAATGTTTTCTAAGAACAAAAATATGATTCTTAATATTCAAATAATGCACATTTGGGTTTAAAACACCTTCTTTATTTGTTTCTAATTTTGATGATGCAGATTCCATGTGAATAAGTTTAGTTTGTGGTGTGAAACCAATTTTATATCCATTTTTCTTCATTCTTAAAGAAAAATCAACATCCTCATAATATGCAAAGAATCTCTCATCAAACTTTCCTATATCTATAAATAATTTTGAATCAAAAAGACAGCAACAGCCTGTAAACCATTCAATTAATTTAAAAGAATTACATACTTTTTTTGAGCTACTAAATGTTCCAAAAAAATAGTTTATTTTTCCACCTCCGCTCCAAATTTTTTTTCGTTTGTGATTTAGAATTAAGGGCTGAACTGCATAAACTTTTTTTGCTTGTAATGTCTTAATTAAAATGTCAATTAAATTACTTTTAATTACAGTATCATTATTAAGTAACAGTATATAATCAAAATTATTTTTTAGTGCATACTCAATAGCCTGATTATTTGCTTTTGAAAATCCCTCATTTTTAGAATTCAAAATAGTTTTTACATTTTTTCTTGACTTAAAAATGGAAACTTTAGAAGCATCTGACTCATTATCAACTAATATTATTTCATAATTTGGATAATTACATTCTATAACAGACTCTATACAATTAGCTGTCATATTGTATTTCTTCCAATTGACTATAATAATAGCAACCTTAGAATTTTTAACCATTTTTTTTAATTAAAAAATAATGAATTAAGAAAGAAAATATTTCAGTACCTAATAAAGCGTATGCTAAACCAATACCTCCATTTATTTTACACAGAATTAATGACGAAGAAATCATAAAAATCAATGTCCAAAAAGTTGCTGTGTTTAAAATTGACTTAAGATCATTAACTAATATAAATACAAGATTTTTGAAATTAAGCATAGCAAGAAATGGAATAAATGACATTAATGACAAGATATTTGAAGAGTAATTAATTTTTTCATGAGCAAAAATATATATAATTAAATCTGAGAAGAAGCATGATAATATTGAAATAAAAAAAGTGATTAGCAACCCAAACTTAAAATACCTATTGGTGTAGACCTTATATTCTTCTTTTGAACTAATGAATGATTTTGATGCTTGCTGCAATACTGATTGTACAAAAAAAACTGGAACCATTCGTAGTATAAAAACAATTTTATAAGCTAAAGTAAATCTTCCCAATTCTTTATCGCTTACAAATAAACTGAGTAATATTAAAGCACTATTTAATGAAAAATGAGCAAAAGCCGAGGACGTAAAAAAAACAAAATTTTCTTTAAAAGAAAATATTGTTTTTCTAATTGAAAAACCAATATTTCTAATAGCGGATTTTTTAAAATAAGTTATCCAATAAATTATGTAAAAAATTGATATACTAATTCCGTAAAAAAAATTTGCTAAATACGCATCATTTGATCCTGATATGAATAATAATATTAAGATAATATAGATTGATTTTGAAAAAAAATTTAAAATAACTTGTGGTAAAATTTTATTTTTTCCTTGAAAAAAAAACAAAGGATTTAAAGATTCACTTATTAAAATAGTAAATGAAAAAATTAGAATTTTATTTAAATTACCCTCAACAAATATTAAAATTATTGGAATACTTGTCAAAAGTAAAATCAATGATAAAAATACTCTTAAATTAATAATTCTATTTACATAAGAAGCTTCTTCTTGCTTATCATAAATTTTAGCAATTTTGACTGGAGCATTAAAATCATAACCAAATCGGACAAATATTGCGTATAATGTTAGGATCGAAAAAGCTAGATGAATTAATCCAAAATTTTCATCTCCTAAGGTTTGAAATAGTATGGGTGTATATATTAATGTTGCAATAATATTTACAGCTTGATTCAGAGATAGGTTTATGAAATTCCTAGTAAAAATTGACTTAATATCTAACACCATAATTGAGTTTAGATAAAAATAAGTTAATTAATCAATGATTTATAGAATCTCGTTAGCGAATAATATAATACTGAAAAAAATAAACCTCCAAATATTCCAAAAACTAAACATTCAAAAATTTTTAATCTTGTATTTTCTAATGGCAGTACTGGTTTGTCTATTATTTGAATAAGTGGTGTTTTATTTCTATGAGAAACTTTTGCCAGTTCTAGTTGTTTGACAATCTCTTGATAAATCGCTCCGTTTGCTTGAACATCAATTAGAGCTTTTTGATAAGGCACCAAAGAAACTTTAGTAAGTGGATTTGGGTTAGGTATACTTTGATCTTTCTCAGCTAAAACTAATATAGACTTGTCTAAAACTTTTTTTACACTATCAGCTTGTCTTTCTAAAATTCTTAAATTTTCTCCGGTTTTTTGAGTTTTAGTTTTATTGTAGAAATCATTTACAATTGAAACTAATTTTTCATTAAATGATTTTGCTAATAATTCATCTTTATGATCAAATCCAATTTCAAGGATGGTAGTTTTTCTACTGGGTTTATCTACTATTAAGTATTTCTTCTTGATAATTTTTACAACCTCATTTAAAATACTATCATGAACTCTTAGGTTAGTCGATTTTGATTTATATGCCGAAAAGTCTACGTTTAACCTATCCCATTTTTTATTAATTTTCTCATTATTGGCAAGCCTATCAATTAGCATTATATTGTTATCTCCAAAGTTATCCTCAGACAATAGAGTTTCCTTTATCATCGAACTAGACCTATATAATTCTTGAATATTATCAATTTGAAATAAGCTACTTGCGTCAATGAAACTAGATGCATTAATTCCTGCTAAAGATGCAAGTGAAGCAATATCTCCAATAGAATTTGAAGAAGACTCACTATCTAATACAAATGTTGTTCTTGCATAGTGAACAGGTGATTTAACATAATTGTAAAGCAAAGCAAATGCTAAAAAAATTGATGTTATTGTAACAATTCCTCTTAAATTAGAAAGAAGGTAAAATAACCAACTTTTCACTGAATTAATTAGATTTAACAGAGAAAAACTTTCCATTAATTGATTTGATTAATTGCTAATATAAGAGCAGCAAGACCTGTTGTAAAGTTTAGAATCTGAGAAACAGCTAATGGGTTTTTATCTGATTTCTTTGGTACAATTACCTCACATCCAGGCTCTGCTTTTGGATATAAGTTGAAAAATAAAAACTTTTTGGTTCTTGCAACATCACCATTAGAATAAACGACATAAGTACTTGATCTTTTAGCTTTTAAATCAAATCCTCCAGCTGAGTTGATGTAGTACTTTAAACCCCTTGTTGATGAATGTCTGACAGTTGTTGGATACAATAATTCACCTCTAAGTCTAACTGTTTCAAGTTTCTTTGGAATTATTATAATATCACCATCTTCAATTAGTAAATCAGATTTTAGTCCGGGGTTTTTTAAAATCTGGCCTAGATTAATTCCAATTGATTCAGACTTTGCAAGAGGGATATCTCCATCCATCGCATTTCTTTTGACTATTTCAGAAATTCTTTCCTTTTTAACAAAATTTGAAAAATCTTGATTAGAAGAATTTTCTATGTTAAGTTTTTCAATATCACTGTCTATTCTGGATACTAGTAACTTTTCAGATTCTGTTAAATTTAAATTAGTTAGAATTTTTTCTTTTAATCTGGTCAAATCTTTAATTTCATTTTCTATGACTGAAGATTCTTCAGCAAATTCTGTTTTCCTTATCAATGTTGCACCTTTGTAATATGCATACTCATTTGGCCCCCCTGATCTATTAATTAAATCAGAGATTCTCTCTTTTTTTGAAGAGATTGCATATTCCCCAGGATATTTTACCTCTCCCTCAATTCTAGCAAATCTTTTAATGTCAATTTCTGGATTTTTCCTTATTATAACATTATCAAATGGTTCAAGATCAAAATTTGATTCACTTTTCAAATCACTTAAGCTTAAATTGAATATTTGGGCAGTTTGATTTTCGTCAGATTTATTAGTTCTCGAAACTTCAATGCTTGCTAAAGTTGCATTTTTTCTAACACCTCCAGCTAATAATATAAGATCATTTAAAGTTAAATTATTTGAGTATGGATAAATTCCAGGCTTACTAATTTCCCCAGAAATTTCAATATAATTATCATCTTTCAAATCATTAATTGATAAAATATTCAAAACATCATCTTTTTTTAGAATAATTGGGTCCTCTAATGAATTTAGTTGCTTTTTGAGATCAAAAGAAATATTAGTTGTGGAAAAATCTTCATTTGTTCTAGTAATAAAACTCCTTTCCATATAAGTATCTGGTTTTAAACCCTCTCCCTTTTTTATTAAATCTTTGACTGTCATTCCCTCTTTTAAAGCAAATATTCCAGGTCTGTAAACGGAACCTTTTAATATTAATCTATTATCGTACTTTTCAATTACCTTATCAATTTCAATTTTATCACCTGATTTTAATTGGAAAAATTCAAACTGATCTGAATTAACATCAACAATTTTATATTTATCATCAAAAACTCTCGTTATTCTTAAAGATTTTGAATAAGATTCTTCTGAAAATCCACCAGCATAATTAATTAAGTCAGCTACTGTTTCTCCATTTTTAATCTCAAATTTGCCAGGTGTTTTTACTCCACCAAAAATTGATACTCTATTTGTGTAAGGTCCAACTACAATTAGATCATTATTTTCAAGTCTGATATTAGATGACTGATCGCCTCTATTCAAAAAATTATAAATATCAATTGTATTGACTAGCTTATTGTTTCTATATAACTTAACATTTCTTAAAGTTGCGTTTTCAGTAATTCCTCCTGCTACATAAATAGCATTATAAACGGTATTAAATGCACTGAAATTATATGTTCCAGGTAAATTCACCTCACCTACAATATTAATTCTGACAGCTCTTGGAATACCAACAGAAATATTTACAAATGTTTTTTTGGAAGACAAACCAGTGTAAACCTTTTTGAGCTTATTAACCAATCTAATATTAGCTTTTTCAACTGTCATTCCTGAAACATTAATTGGACCAAAGTTTTCTAATATTAAATCACCATCAGGGCTAACTTCAGCTTGATAATAATTTTCAGATTGTCCATATATATCTATAAATAATTTGTCTCCAGGGCCTAATACATAATCTGATGGAGTTGGAATATTAAAATTAGACTGAAAAGAAAGAAATGTATTACCTCTAAATATTTCATATCCGTAGACATCACTTTCCATCTCTCTAAATACTTCCATTTTTTCTTCCCATTGTTTTCTCATTCTTGTGTTTTCAAGAGGTGAGGATTCACTTTCAGCAAGATAGGATTTGCTCTTGGCTGATGATATTTTTTTATCTAGAATTTCTATTTCTGAATTTGAGAGACCTTGACTTTTTGCAATTTGTAATAAATC
>CEPL01132990.1_pt1 | contig 12390 bp, 13 predicted proteins | sample 530541 | NCBI WGS metagenome assembly CEPL01 (sample SAMEA2620339, study PRJEB7988) | marine metagenome | biome: marine biome (ENVO:00000447); feature: surface water layer (ENVO:00002042); material: "saline water (ENVO:00002010), including plankton (ENVO:xxxxxxxx)" | depth 5 m
AATCCATTCTCCATCATTTGTTAGAACCTGTAAACCTCTTCCGTGAGCTCCCATTAATAATGTAATTAAGTTTATATCACCATGAGCCGCAGCTCTCTCAGCACCTTTAGGTTTATCTTTAATAGGAGGATAATGAATGGGTCTAAGAATACTATTACCCTTTTCAACAAACTTATCAAAATGATTTTCTTCAAGATCTAAATACAAAGAAATAGCTCTTAAAACAAAAATTGCTGTTTTTTCAAGAGATTGATAAACAGTTTTACCAATTGAGTTAAAATCTGGTAATTCATTTACAAAAACATTTTTTGGATAATTAAACTTATTATATTCATCTTCATTAAGATATTGACCAAAATGCCAAAACTCCTTTAAGTCACCTTCTTTTTTTCCCTTTGCATGTTCTTTTCCAAATGAAGTATAGCCTCTTTGACCAGCAAATCCCTCAAGTTCATATTTTGCTTTTACATCAGTTGGAAGATCAAAAAAATCTTTAATTGATTTATAAATCATTTCTATATCAGAATCTTTTAAAAAATGTCCTTTTAAAGCAACAAAACCTATTTCTTTATACGCTTTACCTAGTTTATTTACAAATTCACTTTTAAGATTTTGATCATTAGATAAAAAATCGTTTAAATCAACTGAGGGAATATTAGGCATAGGTTAAAAATCAATTTCAGAGTAGGGGAGATTGAAAGCATCAGCTACTGCTTTGTAAACTATTTTACCATTAATAATATTTAGACCTTTCATTAATGGAGAATTATCAATACAAGCAGATTTCCAGCCTTTATTTGCAATTTCAATGGCATAACCTATTGTAGCATTAGTCAAAGCTTCAGTAGAAGTCATTGGAACAGCACCTGGCATGTTTGCAACAGAATAATGTAATATATCATCAACAATGTAGGTAGGAGAACTATGTGTTGTTGGTTTTGTTGTTTCAAAACAACCCCCTTGGTCAACAGCAACATCAACTAAAACAGTTCCTTCGTTTAAATCTTTCAACATTTCTTTAGTTACTAAATTTGGGGCTTTAGCTCCAGGAAGCAAAACTGCACCTACAATCAAATGTGCGTCTTTAATTTCTTTTTTAATATTATAATGGCTAGAAAATTTAGTTTTTACGTTTTCAGGCATTATATCATCAAGCTCTCTCAATCTTTCTAAACTTATATCAAGAATTGTAACATCTGCACCAAGTCCTGAGAGCATTTTAGCAGCTTGAGTTCCAACTACACCACCACCAATAACAACAGCTTTTGCAGGACTAACTCCTGGAACTCCACCTAAAAGTATACCACATCCATTCTGATGTTTTTCTAAAAATTTAGCTCCTTGTTGTGCTGCCATTCTACCTGCAACTTCAGACATTGGTGTAAGAAGGGGTAATGATTTATCCTTATTTTCTACAGTCTCATATGCAATACATATAGAATTACTTTTAATCATTGCCTCTGTTAATTCACGTGATGAAGCAAAGTGAAAATAAGTGTAAACTATTTGATCTTTTTTTATTAATGGGTACTCTGAACTAAGAGGTTCTTTTACTTTTATAATCATTTCAGAAATAGAATATATTTCCTCTATTGAATCTAAAATTTGAGCACCAACATCACTATACTGATTGTTTTTAAAGCCACTTCCTAATCCAGCGTTTTTTTGAACGTATACTTTATGACCATTAGACACTAAAGACTCAACACCAGATGGGGTCATTCCAACTCGGTGTTCACTATCTTTTATCTCTTTAGGAATACCTATAATCATTGGCCAAATATATAATTATTTAAAAAGATTAGAATCTATTGAAGGGAAAATTTTAAGTGCATTTTTATAGTATACTTTCTTAAGAACTGAATCGGGTAAATTTAACCCATATAGTCTCCATAAACCATGTCTTTTTCTGAAATACTGAATATACTCATCTGAAGTTTCCAACACTTGAAAATAAATGTAATATTCTTCTTTATTATAGATGTCCTTTCCAAACAAGATTCTATCTTGATATTCTATGAAAAATTTTCTAGCTGTAAAAGGTTGTCTACCCAGTTCATTAATAACGGCACCAAATTCAACATATACATTTGGAAGTTCATCTAATTGCATTGATAGTTTCTTTAAATCATTAGCATACCAGCCGAAATGAGCATTGATAAAGGTTGTTTTTGAGTTGTTTTTGAACATCTCATATTGCTCTGTCATTACTTCATTAAAAGATGGGTATTTTTCAGATGGTCTAAAACTATTTGGCTTTTGTCTTGCATGAAGCCATCTCTCATTGTATTTGTTGATTGGATCAAAAAAAGGTTTAGGTTCTCCAGAGTGTATCAAAACAGGAAAATTGTATTCAGCACACTTTTGCCAAATAAAATTTAATCTTTCATCATTTACTTTAATCCTATTCTCATCATCATCATACACATTCAATCCTAGATTTTTATAAATTTTTAGTCCAATTGCACCGTATTCTTTAGCATTCTCAAGTGTTTTTAAGGTAGTGGATTTAAATTCTGGATGATCAATTCGAGATAAATCAATATTGACAAAAACACCAAATCTTTTAGGAAAATTTGAATTAACATTTTCTATTGATTTCTTTAAATTTAAATCCATTAAAGATTTATTTCCAGAGAAAACAGCAAAACCAGAACCACTTAAATTAATTAAATAGGCCATGTTTAAGCTATCCATTTCTGAAGCTAAATCACTTAGGTCTTTCACAGGCATGTCCCAATGATGACTGTGAACATCAATAAATGGGAATTTAGACTTTTTTAAAGGATTAGATTCTACAACTAATGAAGAAATAGGGGAGTATTCTTCAATGTCCATTAGATTATTCTTTTTTTGTACCGTATCTATTGAATAGTAAGAAATGAGTGAAACAACAACAACTAAAAAAAGAATTCCAAGAAGAAATAAAGAAATTCTAAAAAATCTTCCTAAAGAAAAGGTTTTCATTTTAACATAAATGGAACTGAAACTTTAGTTTTATCCCATGAAAAATCTATATAATTACTTAAGGAATCAGTTGAAAACTCAATTGTAAAATCTTCGACTGAGTTAAACAAAACAGTTGTTAGTACATTTACTGAAAAAACATCAGATTCAGCAGATGGTCTATTAATTCCAAAAAAATTTACTTCCTTGTTAAAATAAATATCCCAAGAATCTTTTGATGGAATCGTATATATTGAATATTTACCAGCTTTTAATTCTTTGTCGTTAAAAAAAAGCGTAACATTATTTTCTATGAATGTATGTTTATTAGCACCAGTTCTCCAATATTCATCAAATGGAACTAGCGCTCCTAAATCTTTACTGCCAAAAATTAATCTATCTTTTTTTGAAGGACTACTGTATGTAATGGATGCAACATCTTTCTCATTAAGATTGTATTTAGAAATTTTAACAGGACTAACTGGGTTTAATATTAAATATGTATAATATCCTATCACTATCAACAATAAGAATAAAATAGAGTAGAGTATTTTTTTCATCTAATACAATTTAACATAATATAAATTATAGTTCATTTATAATTTATTTATTTTAACGGCATTTAAACCTTTTTCACCACGAACAGTGTCAAATTCAACTTTATCGCCCTGAGCTAACGTGTCCTTACATTCACTGAAATGAAAGAAATATGATTCTTGAGATGTTATATTTTTTATAAATCCAAAACCTTTTTCATTATCATAGAAAGTTACCTTTCCATGAATTTTCTCATCAAAGTCTTGATTTTTTGCCGCACCTAGATTTATTGATTCTAATTTAATTTCTTCCTTTTCAGCAGGATCTGGTGGTGTGTCTGTGAAATTTCCTAAATGATCTACGTATACAAACTCTTCTTGCTTTAATTCTCCACGCTCTCTAGCTTCTTTACGAGCTTGCATTTTTTTTCTTTTTTCTTCTCTTTTTTTTGCTTTATTCTTTTCTCTTTCTAGCTTATTAAAAGTTTGTTGTGATTTTGCCATTTAGTTTATTTGATCTCTAATTTACTAATTATTCTCTTATAATTTTAAAAGTTTGTCTATCAGTCTCTATTACTATCATATTATCAATATTCTATTTTTCGTTCTTAAAAATTTCTTTATAAATCAAACCTCTAATATCCATTTCTTTATTAGCTGCAATTTCGTTTGGACTATAAATCTGAGTCATAATTAAGCCTACAAATTTTCTTTTCCTATCTATCCAAAAATGTGTGCCTTCATATCCCCCACCTGTCCATAAACCTTCATCGCCAGTACCTTCCTCTATATGTTTATCACTGGTTACCCATAAATTATAACCATTATATCCATATTCATTTTCAATTTGAGTATGTGGACTTGATATCTCTTTAATTGTTGATTTATTTAAAAAATTTACCCCATTAAGTTTTCCATTGTTTAATAAAATCCTAAGAAAATCTGCATAACCATTTGTGGTGGCAATCATTCCTTCACCCCCTAAAAACAATTTGTTTTCTGGTTCATAGTTCGGAACATCTTGACCTAAAATATCTAACTCTCCTTGATTTGCAAGTCTAAATGATTTATCTGTGCCTGAAAATACAGGCAATAATTTAATACTATCATTTTTTACGAAATCAAGACCTTTAATTCCAAATGGATCAATGATTCTCTCCTTAAGCAATTTTCTTAATGTTTTTCCAGTTGCTCTTTCAAGCACAAAGCCTAAAATCGTTGTATTTAAACCGTAGTAAAATTTTTCACCAGGATTTTGTATTAATGGAATTTCTGAAAGTCTACTAATCATGTCATTACTATCAACTGATGAAGCCAAATTTTTAGAAGCTATCAACTCATTTAAACAATCTGTTTTTGTTGTGGAATAATAAAAACCAGCTTTATGATTAATTAAATCACTTATTGTCATTACATAATCTTCCAGGACTTCAGTTAGTGGACATCGCGATATGTCATCCCAATTATTTAGCTTCTCTCCATTTGGACCTTTAACAATTTTTAAATTTTTAAATTCTGGAATATAATCGGCTACATTGTCTCCTAAGCTTATTATGCCGTCTTCAACCAAATCCATTGCAAGTGAAATTGTGACAATCTTCGACATTGACCATATTCTAAACCAGGTATTTTCATCAACAAAATCTCCAATGTAACTAAAATCTTGCCTGGAATTTGAGTACAAAGGTGTACCATCTAACTTTTCTAAATAAACATGAAGAACAGCTAAAGATTCATTTTCAACATACTTATCAACTACCTTATTTACTTCAAGTTTATCAAAAACAATTGGTTTTTCCGATACGGTACATGATATTAAACAAAATAATAATATAAAATATTTCATGTGTTTAATTTAAAAAAAATGGATCAGTTTTTAAACCTTGTGAGTGTAGGGTGTAAGAAAAGAAAAGTAAGATTAATAAAAATAACTTCTTCAATATATTGTCATTCAGTTGTTATTTTATTTCAATGTGTCCCTAAATATAAAAAAAAACCCCCATTTAATGGGGGTTAAATTAAACTTTAATTTTTTTATTCTGGAGAATATACTTTCAATGTTGTACTTGCAAAAGAGCTTATTGTTGATGAGTATTTTGAAGCATTTTTAAACCATGGTTGTGAATCTGGATTAGCAAAAACAGCTTCTCTTCCCATGAGCCATTCACCTAAATTATTAGATCTGGCAATCATGTAATGAGTCACCCCTTCTTCTTGACCACTTATTGCTTCGTGAAGCTCAATAACTCCATCAAAATTTGTGGAATTAGCACTTATGAAATCAGATGCAAGTTTTGCAAAATTTGGAATATCATCAACCTTTAAACTCCATACATTTGAATATTCATAGCCTGCTTTGTTAGGATCAAAAATAACTGGTGAAGCTAAAACGCTAGAAACAGGCGTTGCAACATCTTCAAAGATATTGTTTACAAGTTTACTTTCTGCAAATTCACCTGGACCTTGTCCCCAAAATTTTAAAAGTTCAGCATTTGGTGATAAAAAACAAAGTTGATGAGTGAAATCAGTTTTTGAGTTTGCAAAAGCGGTCTCAACCAAAAAAACTGTAAATGGCATTTGAGACATTTCATCAGCTGTCATTAACATATCAACAGCTTCAACTAATTCTGTTGCTTCAGATTGTTTCTCAACAGCAAAATTAAAACACATCCAGTAAGCTTTATCTTGTGATGATAATGATACTGAAAATATAAACGTAAAAATTATTAAAATATTTTTCATATCATCAATTTAAAAAATTTAATATTAACTCAACATTAATTATTTCTTTGATCTAATTCTTTTACAATATCTTCAAATCTTAAATTCTTTTTTTGGATTATTAATAAAAAATGAAACAATAAATCTGCAGATTCATATATAAAATCCTTTTTATTATCATTTTTAGCAGCGATAATTAATTCAGTGGCTTCTTCACCTAATTTTTGTGCTATTAACAATATAAGATTTAACTAATTATTGGTTTCCAAGAATAATAGGCAATCCATCTTCACCAGAACCAATAATAACAGTTTTCGTATTTGGTGATTCTGAAAGCTTTAATGTAGCTTCGATTCCTTTATCCCTTAAAATATTTGCAGTTAGTGAACTATTTAAAATTCTGTTAGCATTTGCTTTACCTTCAGCATCAATCCTTAGTTTTTCAGCCTCTTGTCTTGCCTTTTCTAGTCTAAACACATATTCTAAAGCTTCCTGCTCTTGAGTTAATTTTCTTTCAATAGCTGCCTTTATATTTGGAGGAAGAGTTACATCTCTTACTAATACAGAATTGATTTGAACATGTTGAGACTCAACGTCAGAAACTAATTGCTCAAAAATTTCATTTTGAATTGCATCTCTTTTAGTTGAATACAGTTGTTCAGGTGTGTATTGCCCCACTACACTTCTAGCAACAGCTCTCAATGAAGGAATAATTACCACATTAAGGTAGTTAGAGCCCTTAGTTTGATGCAGTAAACCTAATTCATCAATTTTTGGCTGGTATAGTACAGAGATATCGAGTGATATATCTAAACCATTTGAGGACAAAACCTGCATTTTACTTTCGAAAACCTCTTGTTGCTTAACATTGTATATAAAAACTTTATTCCAAGGCATTACAATATTAAGACCTTCACCCAATGGAGGTTCATCTGTTACTACACCCTTATCAAAAGTTCTAAATAATACACCTGCTTCACCATAACCAATGTTGACAAATGTTTTTGCAACAAAAATGAACAGAATAAGACCACCAATTAATGCAGGGAGTCCAAGTTTTTGTAGTTTTTCCATATTAATTTTAATTTATTTAAGTTAAAAGTCCGCCATCAATATTGATAACTTGACCTGTTATATAATTAGACAAATCAGATGCCAAAAATAAACATAAGTTTGCAACATCTTCACTTTCACCAGATCTTTTTAAAGGAATATTCTCATTCCAAGACTGAATTAACTCGTCAGACAGTTTGTCAGTCATTTCAGTTTTAATAAATCCTGGAGCAATAACATTACATCTAATGTTTCTTGAACCAAGTTCAAGAGCTATTGATTTTGAAAAACCAATAATAGCAGCTTTAGAAGCAGCATAATTAGATTGACCAGCATTACCCTTTAACCCAACCACGGAACTGATGTTAATAATACTACCTTTTTTATTTTTTAAAAAAGTTCTTTGGCAAGCTTTTGTCATGTTAAATACAGACTTCATATTAACATCCATTACTTTATCATAATCATCTTCAGACATTCTCAACAGAAGGTTGTCTTTTGTTATTCCAGCATTATTGATTAACACATCAATATTTCCAAAATCATTTAAAACATTTTGGATTAATTTTTCGCAATCAGAATAAACTGAAGCATCACTTTTATATGAGATACATTTAGTTTTGTTCGAATTAAGTTTTTCAGATAATTCTAATGCAAGACCTGAGGATGATGCATATGTGAATGCAACATTAGCACCATTATCAATAAGGACTTTTACAATTCCTTTGCCTATACCTCTACTCCCCCCAGTAATTAAAGCAGTTTTTCCTTCAAGTAATTTCATGAAATTTATTTAAGAATTTTTTTTACTTCCAATCCAATGTTAGCTGGTGAATCAACAACATTTACACCTGATTTTCTTAAAATACCTTTTTTTGCCTCAGCTGTGTCATCTTTTCCACCCACTATTGCTCCTGCATGCCCCATCGTTCTACCTTTAGGAGCAGTTTCTCCTGCAATAAATCCAATAACTGGCTTTTGAACATTAGAATTCTTTATCCAATCGGCAGCATCAGCTTCTAACTGTCCACCTATCTCTCCAATCATCACAACACAATCAGTTTCGGGATCATTGAAAAAATATTGTACTGCTTCTTTAACAGTAGTACCAATAATTGGATCTCCTCCAATTCCAATAGCAGTTGATATTCCATAGCCAGCTTTTGAAATTTGATCAGCAGCTTCGTAAGTTAAAGTTCCTGATTTTGAAACTAAACCTACTCTTCCTTTTTTAAAAACAAATCCTGGCATAATACCAACTTTTGCTTCATTAGGTGTTATAATTCCTGGACAATTAGGACCAATAAGAGTACAATTTTTATTTTTAATATAAGAATAAACCCTTGACATGTCGGAAACAGGAATTCCTTCCGTAATTGCTACAATAACTTCAATTCCAGCATCTGCAGCTTCCAGTATTGCATCAGCAGCAAAACCTGCAGGAACAAAAATAATTGAAGTATTGGCACTTGTTTCTCCAATTGCATCTTTAACGGTATTATAAACAGGTTTTCCTAAATGTGTATTTCCACCTTTTCCAGGTGTAACACCTCCCACAATATTTGTTCCATACTCAATCATTTGTTCGGAGTGAAATGTCCCCTCAGAGCCAGTAAAACCTTGTACAATGACCTTTGAATTTTTATTAACAAGTATACTCATTTATTATTATTTGATTCTTTCAAGATATGTTCCTTTTTCTGTATCAACCTTTATTTTATCACCTTCATTAATAAATAATGGAACATTGACCTCTACTCCTGTTTCTAGAACAGCTGGTTTTGTTGCATTAGTTGCTGTATTGCCTTTAACACCGGGTTCTGAGGAAGTAACTTCTAATACTACACTTTGAGGCATTTCTACAGAGAGAATGTTAGAATCTTCTGTATTTACAATAATTGTTACTATAGTTCCTTCTTTTAAAAATTTTGAACCATCAATTTGCTCTATTTGTACCTCTATTTGATTATAATCATCAATATTCATAAAGTGAAATGTAGAACCATCATCGTACAAGTATTGATACTTTCTATTTTCAACTCTGACATTATCAATTTTATGACCTGCTGGAAAAGTATTATCAATAACTTTTCCGGTTGTGACACTTTTTAATTTTGTTCTAACAAATGCTGGTCCTTTTCCAGGTTTTACATGTAAAAATTCCATGATTTTGTATATGTCATTGGAATATTTAATACATAATCCTTTTTTAATATCTGATGTAGAAATCATAGTTAGTTTGTAAAATATCCTTTCATAATTCCTCTTTTAGAATTTTGGATAAATGATAAAATTTCGTCTCTTTCTTTAGTTGCCTCAACTTCAGCCTCAATATATCTAATAGCTTGGGTATTGTTAAATTTCATTTGAAATAATATTCTGTATATATTTTGAATAAACTTAATAGTATCAGCTTCGAATCCCCTCCTTCTTAGTCCAACAGAGTTGATGCCAACATAAGATAGTGGTTCACGAGCAGCTTTCACGTATGGAGGAATATCTTTTCTAACAAGTGATCCACCTGCCACAAAAGAATGTCTTCCAATATGACAGAACTGATGAATAGCAACCATTCCAGCTAAAGTTACATGAGTACCAACCGTAACATGACCAGCTAGAGTTGAGTTATTGGAAAAAATACTGTAGTCTCCTACCTGACAATCATGAGCTATATGTGAATATGCCATTATTAAACAATTCTTTCCAATTACAGTTTTGTTTCTGTCGGTTGTTCCTCTGTTTATAGTAACACATTCTCTTATTACAGTGTTATCACCGATTTCAGCAGTTGTTTCCTCCCCATTAAACTTTAAATCTTGTGGAACTCCGGAAATTACAGCTCCAGGAAATATTGAACAATTTTTTCCAATTCTTGCACCTTCTAAAATAGTTACGTTAGATCCAATCCATGTACCCTCTCCAATTTCAACATTATTGTCAATTGTAGAGAATGGTTCAACAACGACGGTTTTAGCAACTTTTGCACCAGGGTGAACATATGATAAGGGTTGATTCATTTTAATTTTTCTTTATTATTGCAGCTTTCATCTCTGCTTCAGTTGTTAATTCACCATTTACGTAAGCTCTAGCCATCATGTGACTTATACCACGCCTTATTGGTGAAATAAGTTCTAATTTAAAAATTAAAACATCACCTGGAACAACAGTTCTTTTAAATTTTGCATTTTCTATCCTAGCAAAAAATGTCAAATAATTTTCTGGATCTGGAAATGAATTTAAAACTAAAACACCTCCAACCTGAGCCATTGCTTCTATTTGTAAAACTCCTGGCATTACAGGTCTTCCGGGGAAATGCCCAGCAAAATATGGTTCGTCAGGTGAGACAAATTTTAAGCCCGTAATTTCTGTTTCACTGATCTCTAGTATCTTATCTACAAACAAGAAAGGAGGTCGATGAGGTAAAATATTCATAATAGCCTCGGAATCCATAATAGCCTCTTTTGAATATTTAATTTTATTTTTTTCAAATTCAGATTCTCTATCAATTATCTCACTAATCATTTTAGCAAACATTGTATTTGTTTTGTGACCTGGCTTTTTTGCTATAATTTTTCCTCTAATTCTTTTTCCTATTAACGCTAAATCTCCAATCACATCAAGAAGCTTGTGACGAGCGGCTTCATTTGGGTAATGTAGAGTTAAATTATCTAGTATACCATTTGATTTAACAGAGACTTTATCTTTATTAAAAGCCTTTTTTAATTTACCCATAGTATCCTCAGAGATTTTTTTATCAACATAAACAATAGCATTATTTAAATCCCCTCCTTTTATTAAATTTTTCTCAAGAAGCATTTCTATTTCGTGTAAAAAACTAAAAGTCCGTGCATTAGAGAAATTATCTTTAAATTCTGACAACTTAGATAGTGTAGCATTTTGTGTTCCTAAAACTTTTGTTTCATAATCAACCATAGTTGTGACCTCATAATTGTCTGAGGGAATGACTGTAATTTCACTTCCAGATTCATTATCTTTATAAGTCAAAACATTTTTAACAATATATTCAGACCTGTTCTGACTTAACTCTTTTATTCCTGATTCTTCTAAAGCCTCAACAAAAAATTTAGAAGATCCATCCATAATTGGTGGTTCTTCACTGTCAATATGGATTAAAACATTATCAATTTCTAGGCCCACTAATGCAGCTAAAACATGTTCAGTGGTCTTTAACTTAACACCGTTCTTTTCAAGGGTAGTTCCACGTTGGGTATCAATAACATATTTGGAAAGAGCCTCTATTTCTGGTTGCCCTGGAAGATCAATTCTTTTAAAAACATATCCTGTGTTTTCAATAGCCGGATTAAAAGTTAAAGTAACTTTATTACCAGTATGAATTCCTACACCCTGTAAAGAAATACTTTTATTAATTGTAGTTTGTTTAGTTGACATCTTTTTTCTTCATTAGATTATAAATGAATCCCATGACTTTTGGCAAGTTTTTAAAATGTACAAATGACTTATTGTAATCCATATAATTTATTGCAGGATAACCCATTATGACTGAACCTGATTTGATATTTTTTAAAACACCTGACTTTGCTTGCATCTGTACATTATCACCTATCTTAAGATGGCCAGCTATTCCTGCTTGTCCACCTATCAAACAGTTATTTCCTATCTCAGTTGAACCTGCAACTCCAACTTGCGCAGCTAAGCATGTGTTTCTACCAATAACGACATTGTGGGCTATTTGAACTAGGTTGTCAAGTTTAACTCCTCTTTTTATCAAGGTTGACCCGAGTGTAGCTTTATCAATTGTACAGTTTGATCCAATTTCAACATCATTTTCAATAACTACATTACCATTGTGAATTACTTTTGTTGTGTTACCGTTAGAGTCAAAATTAAATCCAAAACCGTCAGAACCTATAACAGTTCCAGAGTGTATAATACAATTATCTCCAATAATTGAATCATTATAAATTTTTACACCAGGGTAAATGATTGTGTTATTACCAATTAATACATTTTTTCCTAAATACACTTGAGAATGAATTTTTACATTTTCACCAAGAACAACATTCTCTTCAGCTATCGAAAATTTATCAAAAAATAAATTATTTCCGTATTTAACTGAACTGTGTAATGAAGATTTTTTATCAATACCAACTTT
>CEPL01131247.1_pt1 | contig 12376 bp, 9 predicted proteins | sample 530541 | NCBI WGS metagenome assembly CEPL01 (sample SAMEA2620339, study PRJEB7988) | marine metagenome | biome: marine biome (ENVO:00000447); feature: surface water layer (ENVO:00002042); material: "saline water (ENVO:00002010), including plankton (ENVO:xxxxxxxx)" | depth 5 m
TTATCACTAGGAGATATTTTATTCTTTTTCATATAGATATTAATTTCCTTTGACATATTTTTTGAAAACATAGACAATAAAAATTTCTTTCTTCTTTCAATTTTTTTCATCTTATTTTTAGCATATAAAAGAAGTGAGTTATTTTTTCTATATGTTGGATCAGGTTTTTCTTGTATTCCGGCAGTATAACTAGGTTCATATAATTCTAAAAATGTATCTGCAAGAAGCGAAAAATTCTCAGTTTCAGTAATAAGTTCATAAAATTTTCCTTTTATAGAAATAAAATCTTTTTCTGCAAAACTCACTCTACTTACTTTATTTGATAATAATTTTAGTGTTTTGTTATTTTCTGCATCAATATCAAAAGTTTGCTCTAATAGATTATAATTAGTCTTAACATTTATTGGTTTTTCACCATCGAACAAGAAAATTAAGGCATTTTGCGGTTTTTTAAAATAATATCTGTTTCCCGCATAATTAATGACCCTCTTGGAATATTCAGCCGTAATTTGATTCTTAATTATGCTGAAATTTGAATCAATATCAAAATTTGTAGTATTGAAATTCTGACCAAACATACCAACACAAAACATTAGAGTTAAAATTTTTTTCATTTTGTAAATGTAGTAATTGTTGTCAAATTACTTAGAATATTTCTGCAATCATACACCTAACACTACCTCCTGAGTATTTTTCAATGTTTGGAATGGATCCAATTACAAAATCACCAATACTACTAATTTGATTTATTTGTATTGATGAAAGCGAATTATAAGCAGTTTCACTAATAATAAACTTGATGACATTATCTTTTGATTTTAAAATAATTATGTTTCCTGCAAAATCTTTTACTTGATTTTCAGAAATTTCAATAACGATGTTTGTCTCTGTAAGTTTTTGTTTAACTAGAGTTCTTTCCTCCAGGCTATCTATTGAATCGAGACAAATTATTGAAGCACCAGCACCTATAGTCATCATTACATTTGTGTGGTAAATTAATTTTCTTTCATTCTTGTATGTGTGATATGATTTGAAAGAAACTGGATTGTAATTAAAATCTTTACAAAATTTCAAAAACAGTTCTTTTGATGACCTTTGAGAGATAGAACAATATGCAATTCTATTAGTCCTATCTAAAACAAAACTTCCTGTTCCTTCCAAGAAGATTTCTGAATCAGCATATTTCGTATAATCATAAATTTTATAATCACTATTATTATTAATTTTTTTAATTAAAGCATAATTTACCTCTGTTCTTCTGTTTTTGGCAAACATTGGGAAAATGCCAATTTTATTTTGATCAAATACAATCCAGTTGTTAGGAAAAATTTCATCTGGATTATCATGAGTTCTAGAACCTTCAATTACTTCAACCTCAATTTTATGTTCTTTTAATTTTTTTACGAACTCATAAAATTCTTTTTTTGCGATTTTATTTAATAAACTATCAGAAATTCCATGACTTTTTTCCTGGAAAAAATTATTAACTATAGTTTCCTTATTGGATCTGAAATTATTTGGTTTAACCATTAAAATTTTACTGGTTAATATCATTACAATCTTACTAATGGTAGTGTTGAGCATCTAAACAATCCACCTTGCTTACCAACCTCATTTAATTTTACTTTTACAACTTTTATGTTTCTTTCTTCAAGCCAAGTATTTAGCTTGTTGAATTTATAATCAGAAACAACAATCTTTTCTGAGATAGAAAAAAAATTACAAAGCATTTGACTCATTTCTTTTGCAGTTATATTTAAAACATTCTCAACACCATATTGTTTGACAAGCAGATTGTATTCAATGGAATTGTAAAAACCATCTTTACATATTACAGCATATTTATTTCCAACGGGTTGAAAACAACAATCTAAATGTAAAGCATTGTTTTCAGGATCTAATGAGGATTTTTTTAATTTAAGTGGTATAATATCTTTTCTAGGAAAAAAATTTTTAAAAAAAACAATTGCATTAAAATTTGTTCTTGCTGTAATTTGTTGTTTATAATCAGCCTCATCATAATAACCAATATACAATTTATCTTTTGCGACAATAATATCTCCTCCTTCAACATGAATATCATCTTTAAGTCTGATGATCTTTTCTTTTTCAATCATATTCAGGATTGATTTCAAACCATTAATTTCACTCTGGCGATGGGGAAGTATGTTTGAGATGAAAAAGAAATCATCAATTACAAAACCTATGTCTCTTGCAAATATTTGATTACAATCTTTAACAGAATCAAGTTCAATCACTTCAACATTATTTTCTTTTAGAGCTTTCTTGTAAGTATCAAGTTCTTTTATTAAATCCTTTTTTCTAGGGTATGAATTGTTTTTTAAATGAAATTTTGAAGTTGGATCATATATTTCAGAAATAATGGGTTTTATAAAATTATTAGCTTGACCAACTATCACTTTGGAAAGTTGTGATACTTCATCAGTGATATTTAATGATATTTTAGAATTCACTTAAGCTTATATCAATAATTTTTAAAGCTTTTTTTATTTGTCTTTTATTTATTACTAGAGGGGGAGCAAATCTAATTTTATTTCCCTGGGTTGGCTTTGCTAATAAACCATAGTCTTTCATGCTAAGGCATATATTCCAAGGAATTTTTGATTTAACATCACAATCTAAAATTATTGCATTTAATAATCCTTTACCTCGAATTCCTTTAATTATTTTTCTTCTAGATTTTATTTCTTCCAAACCATCTCTAAAAATTTTACCAAGATTTTCTGCATTTTCTGAAAGCTTATAGTCTAAAGTATACTTAATTGAAGCTTTTGCAACTACACCTGCAAGAGGATTTCCACCAAAAGTAGACCCATGTGATCCAACTTGCATTACACTCATAATTTCTTTTGATGTTAATACTCCTGAAACAGGATAAAAACCAGCAGATAATGCTTTTCCAAGTATAACTATATCAGGTTTAATATCTTCATGCCAGCTAGCAAGTAGCTTCCCAGTTCTTCCTATTCCTGTTTGAATTTCATCTGCAATGAACAAAACATTATATTTTTCACATAATTTCTTTGCTCTAGACAGATATCCATCATCTGGAACAACTACACCTCCTTCACCTTGAATTGGCTCTACTAAAAAACCTGCAATATTCTTGTCTTTTTTAAGAACATCTTCAAGCTGTTTGATGTCATTATATTCTATTATTTCAAATCCTGGAGTTAGAGGACCGAAATTTTCTTTACTTCCTTTGCTAGATGAAAAGGAAATGATTGTTGTTGTCCTTCCGTGAAAATTGCCATTGCAAGTAATTATTTTAGCAACATCTTTTTTTATTCCTTTTACTTCATGCCCCCATTTTCTACATATTTTAATAGCACTTTCAACAGCTTCTGCTCCAGAATTCATTGGAAGCATTTTATCATAACCAAAAGTTTTAGTAATGTATTCGAGTGAATCTCCTAGCTCACTGTTGTAAAAAGCTCTCGAGGTAAGAGTTAATTTCCTTGCTTGTCTAGTAAATGATCTTAAAATTTTACTATTACAATGTCCTTGATTAACTGCAGAGTACGAGGATAGAAAATCTAAATATTTTTTGCAGTGAACATCCCATACATACACGCCTTTTCCTTTTTTTAATACAACTGGAAGAGGATTGTATGTGTTAGAACAAAATGTTTCTTCTTTTTTAATCAGTTGTTTTTCTTTTTTTGAAAGCATATTCAAATTTAACTATTAATTACAAGCAAATAAAAAACCCTAGGAAAATTCCTAGGGTTAAGCGGAGAAAGAGGGATTCGAACCCCCGGAGGTGTGACCCTCAACGGTTTTCAAGACCGCCGCATTCGACCACTCTGCCATTTCTCCAGACGTGCAAATATAAAAAGTAATTTTTTAAAACATAATTTATATTAGCTTGATTGTTATATTTAGCATAATATAGTTTTGGATATTTTTTTAAACATACATTGGGAGTATCCCGCCCTATTTTTAATAGGTATAATTGTTGGTTTTATAAATACAATGGCCGGAGGAGGTTCACTCATAACTCTCCCTGTTTTAATTTTTATGGGTTTACCATCTTCCGTGGCTAATGGTACAAATAGAATAGGTATTTTATTTTCATCTTTTTCTGCTCATTATGGCTTTAAATCAAAAGGTATAAATACATTTCCGTTTAGTATCTATCTAGGAATTTCAGCACTTTTAGGATCTTTAATTGGAGCTAAAATTGCAATTTCTGTTGAAGATGACATTTTTAATAAAATCCTTTCTGTAATTATAATAGTTGTTTCAATTTTAATCCTTTTTAAACCTAAAACTAAACTAAACTTTAATTCAGAAAAAAAGAGTACTAAAGAGATTGTTATTTCTTGTATAGTATTCTTTTTTATAGGAATATATGGTGGTTTTGTGAATGCAGGAATTGGTTTAGTTGTAATGCTTTTTCTTAGTTACTTCAGTAAAATGAACCTAGTTAAAGTAAACGCAACAAAATCAATAGTAATCTTGATATATACAGCTGCAGCTTTTTTAATTTTTCTTTATAATGATTTAGTTAATTTTCCCTATGGTATTTCAATAGCTTTAGGAACTTTATATGGAGGTTGGAAAGCAAGTGTTATCTCTGTTGAAAGAGGAGAAGGAATAATTAAAGTTTTTATGATAATATCACTAATTATTATTTCAGTAAAACTTTGGTTTTTTTAAAAAGAAGTTTGGTCAGTAATTTCTAAACCATACCCACTTAAACCTACTCTTTTGGTAGTTTTGCTATTGGTCAATAAATTTATTTTCTTAATATTTAATTTGTGAAGTATTTGAGCTCCAACGCCAAAATCTTTTGCATCCATTTTTCTGTATGGTAAAGCTTTATCACCTTTATTGTGTTTATCTTTAATTATGTTCAACCAGTTAATTATGTTGTTAGCTTCAGATTCTTGATTTATAAAAACTACAACACCCTTTTCATAATTATTAATAATTTTTAATACTGAGTCGTAACCCTGATAATCTTTACTAACCAAACTTTCAATTAAATTGTTAATTGATCCTAGTGAAGTTATTCTAGTTAACACAGCTTCATTATCGTTCCATTTGCCTTTTTTTAATGCTAAGTGAATTTGATCATTATTATTTTGCTTAAAAACATGCATGTCAAATTCACCATGTATAGAGCTAAATTTAAAACAATCAATTTCATCAATTAATGTATCGTGTTTCATTCTGTATGAAACTAAGTCTTCAATTGAAATAATTTTTAAATTAAATTTTTCTGCAACTTTTTTAAGTTCAGGAAGTCTAGCCATTGTTCCATCTTCATTCATTATCTCACAAACAACACCAGCTGGTTTAAATCCTGCTAATCTTGCTAGATCAATAGCAGCTTCAGTATGTCCGGTTCTTCTCAAAACACCTCCATCTTTTGCGACAAGGGGAAATATATGACCAGGTCTTGCTAAATCATTGGGCTTTGTTATGTTGTCTGCTAAAGAAAGTATCGTTTTTGCTCTATCTGATGCTGATATTCCAGATGTTACACCATTACCTTTTAAATCTACTGAAACAGTGAATGCCGTTTCCATTAGTTCTGTGTTTTTATCAACCATATGATTTAACCCAAGTTGTTTACATCTCTCAGCAGTTAATGGTACACAAATCAATCCTCTTCCGTGAATAGCCATAAAATTTATAATTTCAGGTGTAACAGTTTCAGCTGGAAGAACAAAATCACCCTCATTTTCTCTGTTTTCATCATCTACCACAATAATCATTTTACCATTCTTTAAATCAATTAATGCTTCTTCAATTGTATTTAAGCTCATTTTTTAAAATTTATTTTTTTAAGTATGATTTTAATTCTTCGATTTTACTATCTAAATTAATTATCGATTTATCTGATGAAGCTCTAGAAATTAAATAAATACCAATAGGTAACATTAAAATATTAGAGATCCAACTACCTAGCATTGGTGCTATTGACCCATCCTCAGCAGCATTTTTAGAAAAAGTACCTAAAAAATGATAAGTTAAGAACATGATTAATGCAATAACAACCGGATACCCAAATCCTCCTTTTCTTATTATTGCTCCAAGTGGAGCACCAACAAAGAACAATATTATAGCAGCAAATGATATTGCATACTTATCATAAAGTGTTGATTTGTGAAGGTTTATTAATTTTTCCCTCATAAAAAAATTTGTTTTTTGACTTTCAAGACTTGTGATTTGATTTTCAATATTGTTTTCCATTGAGTTTAGAACTTGACCAATGGTTGGCTTGTCAAAATCATTCAAAATTTCATTTGTAGTTTTTACATCTGGAATTGTTGATCTATTAGCATAATTAGTTTGAAAATTGTATATACCAGTTCTCTTATAAAAATTAGATGCAAAATTTTCATACTGATTAAAAAGTCTTTTCTCTAATGAGTCAATACTGAAACCCAATTGATTTATATTTTGCATCCTGAAGGTATTATTGTATTTCTCGTCAGAAAAATCAACATTATTTAATTCCTTAAGATCAATAAATATGTTATGTTCATCAAAGTATATTTTTGTTTGTGGTTTAAATTCTTTTGAATTTGGATTTTCAGCCAGTATTTCTTCATATCTATATCCATCATTTAATACTATTTTTAAAATATCAGAACCTTCATCTCCTATTAATTCTCCGCTACTAGCTTTAATTACAAGTGAATTATCATTGTTTTTATTTGATTTATGAATAATAATATCCTCTAATTTTGAATTATCAATCCCATACTTGTTATCTACCTTTATGTTCATTAACCCAATATTATTAAAAACCCCTTCCGTTATAGCTAATGCAGGTTTTACCTTGGCTAAGTTTTTTCTAAGGTTGTAGGATTTAAATTCTGCATATGGGATCAGGTTATTAGCAGTGAAGAATGTTATTACACATAAAACTAAATTAACACCTATTAAAACTCTCATGGATCTGAAAAGAGAAATTCCTGAGGATTTCATCGCTGCAAATTCATAATTCTCAGCGAAATCACCATATGTCATAATAGATGCAAGTAATACTGTCAATGGAAGAATTAAAGGGATTAGCTTTGGCGTGTAAAAAATTAAAAACTTAAAAATAATCTCAAGATCAATTTCTTTTCCTGCTAAATCATCAATAAACATCCAAATTGTTTGAAAAATAAATACAAACATTATCAGTAGAAAAAAACTAAAAAATTTTCTTAAATAGGATGATAATATGTACTGATCAATAACTTTCATAATTCATTTACATAATAATCTTTGTAATCATTCAAATCAATTTCAATATTTTTTTTCATGTTAATATTTCTTGTTTTACTAAAAAAAATTTTATTAGAAATTTCAGAATTTTTATAAATTATTTCAATATTGGCTATATCATAATTTTTCTCAAAAAATATGTTGTATTTCTCATTATCTGTGATATATCTAATTATGTATCTATTATTTGTTTCCTCAAAAACTATATTGTTATTTTCTCTAAATTTTTTTAAAAAACTAAGAGGATTTATTTTAAATAGAATACTTTCATCTGTAATTCTTTCATTGTTTTCGATATTTAAGATCGTTAATTCTTTATTGGTATATGAAATTGTGTAAAATTTTTTATCAAAGTGAGCGTAAACCACATCATCAATTGATATTTTAAAATTTGATTTTTCAACTTGAACAACTCCATTATTTCTAAATTTTTCCTTTTTTGATTGATAGGTAACTAATTCAAAATCACTCTCTAAAAAATTAATTTTTGAATAATGATTAATTATTAAATCAATTTTGTTTTGATTAAAAGAATCAGAAAATAACAATGATATAACAAGAATGAATTTTAACATCAGATTTCAGAGCTCAATAATTGGTCCAATTCTGCAATTGATCTAACTAAAACAGCTCTGGCTTTACTTCCCTCAAACTTTCCAACTATTCCTGCTGCTTCAAGTTGGTCAATTATTCTCCCAGCTCTGTTGTAACCAAGTTTCATTTTTCTTTGTAAAAGTGATGCTGATCCTTGTTGAGCATTTACAATTACTTCTGCTGCTTCCCTAAATAATGGATCCCTGTCTTCAACATTCACTTCATTATTATTAATTTCTTCATCAATAAATTCAGGTAATAAATATGCATTACTATAACCTTTCTGTGCTCCAATTATTTCAGTAATTTTTTCAATTTCATCAGTGTCTACAAATCCACATTGTAATCTAACTAATTCATTTCCCTGTGTAAATAACATATCACCTCTTCCTATTAGTTGATCTGCTCCACCTGAATCAAGAATTGTTCTTGAATCAATTTTAGAGGTTACTCTGAAAGCTATTCTAGCAGGAAAATTTGCTTTTATTAATCCAGTTATTACATTAACTGAAGGTCTCTGAGTTGCAATTATAAGATGAATTCCTACAGCTCTTGCAAGTTGTGCAAGTCTAGAAATAGGTGTTTCAACTTCCTTGCCGGTAGTCATAATTAAATCTGCGAATTCATCTACAACAAGAACTAAATAAGGAAGAAACTTATGTCCATCATTTGGATTTAATTTTCTTTTTTTAAATTTTTGATTATACTCTTTTATATTTCTGCACATCCCATTTTTTAAAAGCTCGTACCTTTTTTCCATCTCCGTACACAAAGAATTTAAAGTTTTTATTACTTCTCTATTATCAGTGATAATTGGTTCTAATGAATCAGGAAGTTTAGCTAGATAATGTCTTTCAATTTTATTGAATAATGTTAATTCAACTTTTTTAGGATCCACTAGAATAAACTTTATCTCAGAGGGATGTTTTTTATATAGTAATGATGTTAAAATAGAATTTATTCCAACTGATTTCCCTTGCCCTGTTGCTCCAGCCATTAAAAGGTGAGGCATTTTAGCAAGATCAACTACAAAAGTTTCATTACTGATTGTCTTACCTAATGCAAGTGGTAATTCCATTTCAGCGTCTTGAAATCTTTTAGAAGATATTAATGATTTCATTGAAACAATTTTAGAACTTTTATTGGGTACCTCAATTCCAATTGTGCCTTTTCCAGGCATTGGAGCAATTATCCTTATCCCAAGAGCTGATAATGATAAAGCAATATCATCTTCTAAATTTTTAATTTTAGAAATTCTAATTCCTGCTTCTGGAACAATTTCATAAAGAGTGACAGTAGGACCTATGGTTGCTTTAATATTTGCTATACCAATTTTGTAATTACTTAATGTATCAATTATTTTTTGTTTATTTTCCTCTAGTTCTTCTTGATTAATTGTTATAACACCGTTGTTGTCGTGATCAGATAAAAGCTTTAGTTGTGGTGCTTTATATGACTTTAGTTCTAGAGTATGGTCATAATCTACTAAATTTATTGCACCTGTATTTACTGTTTCTTCATTAAGAACCTTTTCTATTTTCATTTCAATTTCTGAATCATTCTTTTCTACTTTTTCAGGTTTTTCTTCAAATACTGAATGATTTTTTATTGTAGGTTCAGTTTTACTTTCCGCATTTTTAAATTCAAATGTATTTTTATTTATTTCTTCATTTGTTTCAACATTTTCTAATGTATTTTCAATGTTACTTGACTTGATTTTTTTTCCAATATTTTTTAAAAAATGAATTAGGTCGGTAGGAGTAATTTTTAAATTAATAACCAAGAAAGCTATAAATCCAAATAGTAAAAATGAAAGTAATCCTAATTTTCCACTGAAATTTAGAATAATTGTTCCTAGTTCGTATCCAAACAAACCTGAGAATATATAATCATCAAAGAAGTTAAAAGAAAAAATTGATAACCAAACTGCTGAAAGTATAAATGTTAATGATCGGTGAATAAGTTTTTTATAACCTTTATCAAAAGACAAGGTAAGACCAATAACAATGAGATTGAATATTATTGAAAATCCACCTATACCAAAACCCTTGTAAATCAAAAAATAAGAGCTTATCAAGCCTAACTTATTTGAAATATTTTTTATTTCAATTCCTTCATTGAATATTACTGCCATTGCTGATAGATCCTCTTTCCAAGAAAACATAAACGAAAACATAGATATCAACACTAAACAGGATAATATTAAAAGAAGAATTCCGCTAATTATTTTGGTGTTATTATTCATTGATTTTTTTTAGTTTGTATCCAATGGAAGCTATTATCAACGTCATCAATGGACTTAACCAATTAAACATAGCATATAAAAAGTAATCTAAAACATGAACATTTAAAACTGAAGATTGATAAGCACCACAGGTATTCCATGGAATTAATACTGATGTAACAGTCCCTGCGTCTTCAATTGTTCTGCTAAGATTTACAGGTGATAGATTTCTATCCTCAAATGCTTTTGAAAACATTTTTCCAGGAATTACAATTGAGAGGTACTGATCGGATGCTGTAATATTAACAGTAAAACAGCTTAAAATTGTACTAGAAAATAGTCCAACTATAGATTTTGCTGAACTGATTAAGAAAAACGAAATTCTTTTCAAAGCCCCTATAGCCTCCATAGTACCACCAAAAACCATAGCAGCTATGACAAGCCATATTGTATTTAACATGCCCTTCATTCCTCCAGATGAAAAAAGATCGTTTAATAAAGTTGCATTTGTTTCAATATTTGTATCATTAACAACTGAATTTATAATTACTTGATAGCTGTTAATATCATAACTTGATGATAAGTTTTCGATTAAGTCATTTTGAAAAAGAGCTGAAAATAAACATGCAAGTATAACGCCTGTAAAAAGCGATACAACAGGGTGTATTTTTTTTATTATTAGAAAAATGACTAATAATGGCACAATAAAAAGTACTGGTGATATATAAAAATAATCTTTAATACTTTCAACATATTCAATATTTGATACCAGTTCAGTTGGCTGATACATTAAATTGTACAAAGTAAAAAAAACAATTGTAATAGAAATAGTTGGAACGGTCGTTATTGTCATGTACTTTATGTGACTAAAAAGTTCAGATCCAGAAACAGCTGCAGCTAAATTTGTAGTGTCGCTTAGAGGTGACATTTTATCTCCAAAGTAAGCACCGGAAATTACTGCACCAGCAACAAGACCACTTTCAAAACCAAGTACTTTTCCAATTCCAATCAGACCAATACCAATTGTTGCGGTAGTTGACCAACTACTACCGGTTGCTATTGCGACAATTGCGCTCAGAATAATACATATAGGTAAAAAGAATGAAGCGTTAATCAAATCAAACCCATAATAAACCATTGATGGAATTATTCCACTTAATAACCATGTTCCAGATAAAGCTCCAACAAGAAGTAAGATTAATATAGGAATGCTTATTGACTTAATATTGGATGATATAGATGAGAAAATAGTTGACGAACTTACTTTGTTTTTCAATCCAAATAAGTATGCAATTGCCGCTCCTATGATTAGTATGAATTGGTTTGACCCATCAAGTGAGGCATCTCCATAAATATTTACGTTAATAAACAATAGTATTACAAGAACAATTATTGGAAAGAGAGAATCAAATAATGACAATAATTTAGAATCATAACCTAACGAATTGTTGTTTCTCATAAATCATTGCTAATATATTCATAATATTCGTCAAAATATATTTCATTTATCTATAATAAAATAAAATATTTAGTGATGTATTTGTATTTTTGTTTGGTATGAAATCTAAAAAATTTGATGTAGTAGTCATTGGTTCAGGACCTGGAGGATATGTTTGTGCTATAAGATTAGCTCAACTTGGCTTTAAAACAGCAATCGTTGAAAAATATAATTCACTTGGTGGAACTTGTTTGAATGTTGGATGTATCCCTTCAAAATCTTTACTTGATTCTTCTCATCATTATGATGATATATTAAACAATGCTAAAAAGCATGGAATTGAAATAAATGGTGAGGTTAGTTTAGATTTTAAAAAAATGATAAACAGGAAGGATGATGTTGTTAGTCAAACTGTAAAAGGTATTGATTTTTTGATGAGTAAAAATCAAATTTCAGTTTTTAATGGTAAAGCATCATTTCTTGAAAAAAATTTAATATCTATTGAAGGATGTTATGAAACATTAAGTTTTGATAAATGTATCATAGCCACAGGTTCTAAGCCTGTAAACCTTCCGTTTATCAATCTTGATAAAAAAAGAATAATTACATCAACAGAAGCATTAAGTTTAAAGGAAATTCCTAAGCATTTAATAATTATTGGAGGAGGCGTTATTGGTCTAGAGCTAGGACAAGTTTATAATAGATTAGGGTCCAAGGTATCAGTAATTGAATATTCTGACAGAATTACTCCTTTCATGGATAAAGATGTTTCTAGGGAATTAAATAAAGTTCTTAAAAAAGAAGGAATTAATTTTTACCTATCACATCAGGTATTTCAAGTAAAATCAAATAAAAAAACAGTTTCAGTA
>CEPL01027890.1_pt1 | contig 12310 bp, 9 predicted proteins | sample 530541 | NCBI WGS metagenome assembly CEPL01 (sample SAMEA2620339, study PRJEB7988) | marine metagenome | biome: marine biome (ENVO:00000447); feature: surface water layer (ENVO:00002042); material: "saline water (ENVO:00002010), including plankton (ENVO:xxxxxxxx)" | depth 5 m
CCTTTCAGAGTAAAAATTCGATCAGCTAGTTTCTCGAATATGTCAATTACACCATGGGTTCTAAAAGATGTGTTCGTTCCTGACATCATTTCCATACTTGCTTCTCTGTATTTCATTCTTGGAGATATTGATCGATGATTGAACTACTCGCACTCAATCCATCATGGTGGCAGGAAACGTTCCTGATAAAAGTTCCTATTGGACTTCTAGCTGTTCTACTTCCAGCGGGAACAATCGTCTATCTATATCTATTCAAGGCCATTTCCTTCATGCAAAGCAGACTTGGCCCCATGGAGGCCGGCCCATATGGATCACTTCAACTTCTAGCCGAAGTAGGTAAATGGCTACAAAAAGAAGATATCTTCCCTTCAAAGGCAGATAAATTTGTTTTTGCAGCGGCCCCGTTTGTCGTACTCATGTCAACGTTCTTACTTGTTGTAGTACTGCCAGCTGGGCCTGACGCCCTTTTCGTTGACCTTGATGCTGGAATCTATCTTGCGATGGCAGTGTCATCAGTTTCAGTAATAGGAATCTTGATGGCAGGATGGTCCTCAGCAAACAAATATTCTCTTCTAGGTGGAATCCGTGCCGCAGGCCAACTCATTGCATATGAATTACCCCTAATTCTCGCTGTAGTCGGCGTAGTAATTCAAGCAGGAACCATGAACATGCAAGGAATCGTTCTTGCGCAGGCAGAAGGAGAAATTTTTGGTTGGGGAGGGATAGGAAACCCATTCATCCTCACTCAATTCATCGGTTTCGTTATCTTCATGATTGCAGTTCAAGCAGAATTGACGCAGGCACCGTTTGACATGCCAGTAGCAGAGTCCGAACTAGTAACCGGATACCTAACAGAATATTCGGGCATAAGGTTTCTCCTGTTCTTCATCGGCGAATTTGCTTCAGCAGGCGTCTTTTCAGCAATAGCTGCGGTGCTATTCTTTGGGGGTTGGTACGTCCCAGGTATTGATGCTGGAAGTCAAGTATTCAATGTCATAGGGCCTTTGGTGCTAGCGACCAAGACGATGCTCATTGCTTTCTTAATTTTCTGGTTTAGATTCACATTCCCCAGATTCAGAGAAGACCAACTACAAAGATTGGCATGGAAATTCCTTATCCCACTGAGCCTTGCAAATATCGCTATAACAGGGGTACTGAAGGTGGCACTATGAACCTTGTACACAGACTTAATAAGAAACTTCTCACAACTGGAGGATTGAACTGATGTCACAGCTACCAGGAATTCTAAAAGGATTAAAAGTCACATTCCGAACCATGATTAAAACACTCTTTCCTGATGGGCTTCTAAAACCAATCCCACAACCAAGCAAGGGGGCTTTAACCGTTCAATACCCACACGTCAAAGAGGCACCCCCGGCTCGCGCGCGTGGGGTCATAGCTCTTCATGAAGGAAACTGTACAGCCTGCATGTTGTGTGCTCGCGAGTGCCCGGACTGGTGCATATACATTGAAGGACATAAAGAACTAGCGCCACCTCGACGAGAGGGAGGTAAACCCAGGCAAGTCAATGCCCTAGACAGGTTTGATATTGATTACTCTCTCTGCATGTTCTGTGGCATTTGTGTAGAAGTCTGCCCATTCGATGCGTTATTCTGGACACCCGAATACGAATTCTCTGAACTAAAATTAGCTGATCTGCTTCATGACAAAGAAAGACTCGGAGAATGGATGGAGACAGTTCCAGACTTCGAAGAATATGAAGATGGTTCAGAGCAGAAAGTAAGGAAGGTGCCGAGGTAATGGTTGCACAAAATGTCTTCTTCGCTATCCTCGCTCTTCTCATGATCGTGTCGGCGCTGAAGGTTGTCACAACAAAGAACATCGTGCATGCAGCACTATGGCTAGTGCTTGTTCTTGCTGGCGTAGCCGGCCAGTTCTTGTTGCTGGGTGCTGAATTTGTGGGCGTGACACAAATCTTGGTCTACATCGGCGCTGTCATCGTTCTACTGCTATTTGGTGTCATGCTTACTAAAGCGAGCATCGGTGATGAAGAAAATATAAACATGCCCAACAGAATTTTACCTGCAGTCATCGGAACACTGATGTTCGCCGTAATGTCATATTCAATCATTGACACCTACCGAGGAGAAGAACTCCCCAAAGAAACGGTGACAAGTGCAGCTGAAGTTTCTGACTCTATCTTTTCCGATTTCATCATCCCATTTGAAGCAGTTTCAGTGCTTCTCCTTGCAGCACTCATAGGAGCAGTTGTCATTGCTAGGAAAGAAGTCGCGTGACTATCGCTCAATATCTACTTCTAAGCTCAGTTCTTTTCTGCATAGGAATTTATGGCGTACTTGCGCGTAAAAATGGTGTAATGGTTCTAATGTCCATTGAGTTAATCCTCAATGCAGTAAACATAAACTTGGTAGCTTTCTCTGCACTAACAGACAATATCGCTGGAGAAGTTTTCGCACTATTCGTTATAGCAATAGCCGCAGCAGAAGTAGGCGTCGGGCTCGCAATCGTTCTTTTGATATTTCGAAATAAGAAGAATGTTGATTTGTCTGAGATAGATCAGATGAAGGGATGAACATGGCAAATCTTTTAACACTCGCAGCAGCAGTTCCCTCTAAGTCCGTGCAAGCAACTGGTTGGTTTCTAGAAACTGCATGGTTAATCCCTGCACTGCCCGCACTCTCTTTCTTCCTAATTTTATTCTTTGGGAAGAAAATGAAATACAAAGGTGCTGAATTTGGTATCACAGCTATTGCACTCTCATTGATCCTAGCAATTTGTTGTGTTGGCCAATGGATGAATCAAGTAGATAACGCAAGCGACAACTATAAAAAGAGTACCTCATACGAAACCGAAGAAAAATATAGCGAAACCTCCTCCCAGGTACTTGAAGAGAACGCCTCAGCAGAACCCATTGAAGTGGCATCAGCCGAGCAGATGAACATTTATGCAGCAGGTGAAGAATCAGGATACGAACCAGTTGCTGTTGACGCAGTAATTGAACGATTCACATGGTGGGAGACAGGGGGTAAAAAATTCCAAGTTGGTATTATGGTCGACGGTCTAGCAGTAATGATGCTGTTCGTGGTAACAGTAATATCCCTACTCGTTCATATTTATTCAACGGATTACGTATCTGGAGACCGAAGATACACCCACTATTTTGCCTTCCTAAGCTTATTTTCAGCATCCATGCTTTTCTTTGTGCTCAGCGAAAATATCCTTCAAACAATCGTTGGTTGGGAACTCGTGGGCGTGTGCTCATTTGCGTTAATAGGCCATTGGTGGGAGGAAAAACCAAACTCAGATGCTGCTCTGAAGGCATTCTTAACCAACCGCGTGGGCGATATGGGGCTCTTAGTCGGGATGATAATACTCTTTTGGTCCGCTGGATCATGGAGCATCGTTGACATTAACGTCGCAGCCATCAACAACGAAATCGGGAAAACCACTCTTCTCATAGCTTCCTTGTGTTTGACTGCTGCTGTCATGTCAAAATCTGGTCAATTTATTCTCCATACTTGGCTACCAGATGCCATGGCTGGCCCAACTCCTGTTTCAGCCCTAATACATGCCGCAACAATGGTTGTGGCAGGGATTTATATGGTCGCCCGATTATATGGAGTCTTCTTTGAAGGTTACGACATTGCAGGATCAAGCTTTAACGTCCTTGCTCTTGTCGGATCGGTAACCCTAGTCGGAGCCGGGTTATTGGCTTTCGTCCAAGATGACATCAAAAAAGTACTCGCGTACTCAACAGTCTCTCAGCTAGGTTACATGGTCATGGCTCTTGGAGTAGGAGCGTGGACAGCTGCAGTGTTCCACCTCTTCACTCACGCCTTCTTCAAAGCAGGCCTCTTCCTTGGAGCAGGATCCGTAAGTCACTCTGTCCACAGCTTCGATATGAAAAAATCAATGGGGGGTATGCGAAAATTCATGCCAACAACCTATAAAACGTTCATCATCTGCACCATTGCATTAATGGGATTACCACCACTTGCCGGCTTCTGGTCAAAAGATGAAATCCTTGTAGGAACAGGCGGATGGGGCCTTTTCGGCGGAACAGGCGGAAACGGCTCCTATGTATTCGCGCTGGTTATGGGGATAATCGGCGCAGCACTTACCTGCGCCTACATGACCAGAGTCATATACCTAACATTCTTCGGCGAATTCCGAGGAGACACTCATGGGCATGGAGACCCACACGAATCAGGCAAAAGAATCACAATCCCTCTTATCATTCTTTCTGTAATGGCAATAGGAGCAGGCTTTTTGAACTTACCAGTAGGTTTCCTCACCGGAAATACAACAAATTGGCAGGAGAGATTCGGTCACTATGTTGAACCCGTCGCGACGTATTTCCCAGCAATAGCGCATGGAACACCAAGCTGGACTTTAGCCATCTTTTCAACCATTGTTGCTCTCACAGGAGTAGGTCTAGCGGCACACTATTTCTTCATCAAAGTTAATGCCCAAAGCCCAGCAGCAACAGAGCTTGCTAATGGGCTAACTGCAAAAAATAAATTAGCAAAAGCTGGACATACAGTTCTTAAACAAAAATACTACTTGGACCACCTTTACACTGACATCATAGCCAACGGCACTAAAGGCCCCGTTGCAGATGCAGCATATTGGACAAACCAAAAAGGTATTGATGGAGTTGTCAACCAGATAGGTAAACAGGCGGCAAATTCAGCAACTTTTGTTTATGAAAAGATTGACCAGAACTTGGTTGACGGAGCGGTAAACCTCTCAGGTAAAGCATCTGAAGGTCTTGGTGAAACCACTCGTACTATTGTTCAACGCGGTAAGGTTCACCAATATGCCGCCATTATGTTCGCAGCCACCACAATACTGGCTGGCTTGTTTATTGTGTTTGTCTAGGAGAAACTGATATGGATTTTGATAACAACTGGCTCCTCAGCCTAATGATTTTTCTTCCGCTTGCGGGGGCAGCTGCCGTGATGGCTACCCCAAAGGCGCAGGAAGATTTAATTAAAGGTATAGCCCTTCTTACAACTCTTATAACGGCCGCACTGGGCGCATTCATGCTCATCGTATTTGACTACGGAAAGTCAGCTGATCTTCAATTCGTTGTTGATGAGGACTGGATAGGGGTTATAAACAGTCGCTATATCCTTGGCGTTGATGGAATGTCACTACCGCTCATAGCCTTAACCGTATTCATAGTTCCTTTATGCATCTTCTATACATTCGGTCATTTCCCCGAACCACGAAACCCTAAAGCAATTCTTTCACTAATTCTTATTCTTGAAACGGGAATGATCGGTACTTTTGTAGCCCAAGATCTGATTCTTTTCTTCGTATTCTTCGAAGTAGTACTCTTACCAATGTTCTTTATGATCGCAGTCTGGGGCGGCGATGATCGGCGATACGCATCTTTGAAGTTCTTCCTTTACACCATGTTTGGTTCCGCTTTGATGCTCGTAAGCTTCCTAGCTCTTTACTTCTTAGCAGATGGAACAATCGTAGGAGACCAAGCACAAACTTTCTCCATGGTCGCACTATCTGAAGGTGCAACCCTCGGGATAAGCAGAACAGCACAACTTTGGATATTTGCCGGAATGTTCGTGGGATTTGGTGTCAAAGTCCCAATGTTCCCCTTTCATACATGGCTCCCTGACGCGCACACCCAGGCTCCAACAGTAGGGTCGGTAATACTTGCCGCAGTGTTACTGAAACTAGGAACATACGGCTTCATTAGAATCGCAATACCAATGCTTCCAGAAGCAGCTGCTGCATGGGCTCCTTTCATCGGCCTGCTAGCAGTTATCGGAATCATATACGGGGCTCTCGGATGTCTGGCTCAACGCGATATGAAGCGCCTTATAGCCTTCTCTTCAGTAGCCCATATGGGGTTCGTAATGCTTGGAATTGCTACACTTACTGATTTCGGTATAAACGCAGCAATCTTCGGGATGGTTGCCCACGGACTAATCACTGGCATGCTATTTTTTCTTGCCGGTTCTATGAAAGACCGCTATCACACTCTCGATATGAACCGACTAGGCGGTCTTCTCATCTCAGCACCTCGAATGGGTTGGATACTAGGATTTTGCGCCATGGCCTCGCTAGGTCTGCCGGGACTAGCAGGATTCTGGGGAGAATTCCCCGCGATTTTGGCTAGCTACAATCCAGCAGCAATCCTCTCTGAAACAACATTCCGGGTATATATGGTTGTGGCTGCTTTAGGTACAGTTTTAGCTGCAGGATATCTTCTCTGGATGCTCCAAAAGACAGCAATGGGAACCCCCACTGATGAATTTAAAGATAATCCTGAGATAACTGATGTTAAGAGGTATGAGTGGATCACGTGGGCACCAATCCTTGCGCTAATTCTTTTCTTTGGGTTATACCCGCGACCTATTTTCTCAACGACAGACGATGCTGTAGTGAAATCCCTGACTGTTGATATTCAAGGTCAAGAAGTTGATAATTGCCTAGATAGTAATGGTGAGACAGCAGGAAAAGACTGCTTCGCCAACATCAGGAATCTTCTGGAAGAGACAGGTAATTAACACATGCTAAATGCAGCGTCTACCCTAGGTAATCTCTTCGCCTCAACCCCTGAGTTTGTTCGGCCCCCAATTGATTGGCATGCAGTTGCTCCCGAGCTTTGTCTTCTAGGCGGTGGTGCAATCATAACCTTGGTTGATGTTATTTGGAGAGAAAAGGGACGAGCTATGACTTCGGCTTTAGCCGGATTATTCCTGCTCGCACCCCTGATACCGATACTTACACTCGCTATTGATTCAGAAGACAGAAGTATGTTTAACGGTGCTTTCATCGTTGATAAATATTCGCTCATTGTTAAAGCAATATTCCTACTAAGTGGATATTTGGTAGTTCTCTTATCAACAAATTACATAGCTGAAGGGGAATACTGGGAAAACGAATACTATGGGATGCTTCTATCTTCAATTCTGGGAATGGTAATTATGGCCTCAGCCCGAGACCTAATCACGATATTCGTAGCTCTTGAATTACTTTCGATACCCGCTTATATGTTGGCGACATGGCGGAAAAGAGACCTCAGAAGCAATGAAGCAGGATTGAAATATTACCTGATGGGAGTCTTTGCCTCAGCAATCATGCTGTATGGAATGTCATTAATTTTCGGAGTCACTGGAAGCACAATACTTGAAGAAATCAACAGCTCAATTAGCTCAGGAGATTCAAGCACATCAATAATCACCCTAGGCATAATATTTGTCGTAATCGGATTCGCTTTTAAAGTCTCAGCATTTCCATTCCACACCTGGGCCCCCGACACATATGAAGGAGCTCCAACTCCGGTCACAGCTTTCCTAGCGGTAGCCTCTAAAGCAGCAGGTTTTGTAGCTTTAATGAATCTCGTTGTCGTCGGTTTCTTCGGCAGAGGAGATGTATTCCAGCCCCTGCTGTGGATACTCGCTGCGTTATCAATGACCGCAGGTAATGTCATGGCGCTTCGACAAACAAACATAATACGTCTCATGGCCTATTCAGGTATTGCTCAAGCTGGGTTCATGCTGGCACCCTTAGCCGTAGCTGGAGAGAGCATAGAAATCGCCGATAAGTCAGTCTCTGCAATCGTCACTTATTTAGCCATTTACGCAGCAATGAATCTTGGGGCTTTCGCAATAATCCTATCCGTCGCAAGAACAACTCGATCCGGTCAAATTGAAAGCTACAATGGCCTATTCAAAACCTCTCCTTCCCTTGCAATAATGATGACAATCTTCCTCGCCTCACTTGCAGGTGTTCCACCACTTGGAGGTTGGTTCGCTAAATTCTCAGTGTTCACCTCCCTAACAAGTGCCGATACAAGTTGGGGGTATGGACTAGCGGTTATAGCTGCGATCAATGCCGTCATAGCATTCGGTTACTACGGTCGGATAGCGATGAAAATGTGGGTTGAAGATCCACACAACTCCCATATATCTGAAATGAAAGTTCCTGTATCTCTATCAACAGCGCTAACCATCACGGTCGCAACAACTTTAGCTTTTGGAATTGTGCCCGGAATTGTCACACACTTTACAGACGTCTCCCTCATTTCGTTAGCGATGTAGCATCTGCGGCATAGATATAAGTGCTGTAGCCTAGAAGCGAATCGGCATGTCACTTGAGCAAAAGATAAAAGCAAATATAAGAGAAGATGGTGCTATAAGTTTTAGCGAGTTTATGAAGTTCGCTTTATACGACGAAACGGAAGGATTCTATTCCCATGGTGGGGCGGGAAGAAAAAAAGACTTCATTACTAGCCCAGAAGTGGGACCATTATTTGGGAAGATTATCTCTCGAGCGATTGATGAATGTTGGATAGAGTTTGGTAAACCATCTCATTTTACTTTCCTAGAATGCGGAGCCGGATCAGGAACTCTAGCCAAATCAATTTTAAGATCTCAAATGCAATGCAAAGGTGCGCTCAAGTACATTGCCGTTGAATCCAGCTCCCAACAAATTCAAACCCATCCGGCCGCAGTGCAAACACTTTCATCAATGCCAAATGAAATAGAAGTCGGCATTATCTTTGCAAATGAGCTTTTGGATAATCTACCATTCGACATCTTTGAGTCTCAAAATGATGGCTCATGGCTGGAAGTAAAAATTACTGTAGATGATGAAAATATTTCGGAAATACTGATACCGAACAACGAAAAAGCCCCGCCTTACAAACTAGAAACCCCGAACGTAAGAGTGCCCGTTCAGCGAGAAGCACAAAAGTGGCTTAAAGATGCTCTAGAAATTCTGCACAATGGAAAGATCATCGTAATTGACTATGCAGTTGAGAGTTTTGAGTCCCACCAAAAACAGCATTGGTTACGGACATACCAGCAGCACGAAGTAGATACTCATCCGCTAAAAGATATCGGACAATCAGACATCACCTCGGACGTTGATATAAGCCAGCTAGCTAGGGTGCTACCTCCAACTTCAATTAAGACACAAGCTCAATGGTTACGGGATTTGGGATTAGAAAACCAAGTCGAAAAGAGCAAACAACAATGGAAAAAGCATGCTCACAATCCAGACTTAACAGCACTTGAAGCAAGAAGTGCTATAGGCGAATCTGAAGCACTTACAGACCTCAGCGGTCTAGGCTCTTTTAAAGTACTCGAATGGTCAGTGAAATGATGAATATAGGTCGCCTGCAACTAACTGACAGAGTAATCTCTAACCAAATAAATAAATGAGGTTATATGTCGGAGAATCAAGCTATAGAAGAGTTTTATACAGAAAATAGAACATTCCCTCCACTGGAAACCTTTGCTTCAAGCGCTTTACTCACAGACTCACAAATCTATAACGAAGCGTCTGAAGACTATGAATCGTTTTGGGCTAAACAAGCAAGAGAATTACTAACCTGGCACAAAGACTTCACTAATACTCTTGAATGGAATCTTCCCTATGCAAAGTGGTTTTCTGATGGAGAACTCAACATTTCATACAACTGCCTCGACCGCCATATTGAAAATGGGAAAGGTGATAAAGTCGCGTATCACTGGGAGGGTGAACCAGGGGATACAAAAACAATTACTTACCAAGAATTGCTTGATGAAGTATCAAAATTTGCGAATGTACTAAAGGAATTCGGGCTCAAAAGAAATGACACCGTAGCTATTTACATGCCTATGGTTATTGAACTTCCCATAGCTATGCTCGCCTGTGCACGTATCGGTGTCGCCCACTCAGTCATCTTCGGAGGTTTCAGCCCTGATGCAATCATAGATAGATGTGAGGATGCAGAAGCAAAAATGATCATCACAGCTGATGCTGGATATCGGAGAGGTGAACCATCAGCTCTAAAGGTTAACGTTGATACTGCACTGGAAAATGGGGCTCAATCCGTTGAAACAGTAGTTGTTGTCAATCGATGCAATCTTGATGTCAATATGAACTCTGGAAGAGACTTCTGGTGGCATGATGTCATGAAAGATTCAATATCAACATGCCATCCCGAACCAATGCCTGCGGAACAACTCCTCTACCTCCTATACACATCAGGTACCACTGCTAAGCCCAAAGGGATTATGCACACCTCCGCCGGTTATCTAACGCAAGTTGCATTCACACATAAATATGTTTTTGACTTGAAACCAGATACTGATGTCTATTGGTGCGCGGCTGATATTGGCTGGGTAACCGGCCACAGCTACATTGTCTATGGCCCGCTTGCAAATTGCACCACGTCAGTCATGTATGAAGGAACCCCAGATACCCCTAGAGAGAGTCTTCGAAATGGACCTGAAAGATCGCAATGGCCTAAAGATAGGTTATGGGACATCATCGAACGCTATAAGGTAACGCAACTCTACACTGCGCCGACCGCTATTAGAACGTTTATGAAATGGGGAAGCGATGAGCTATCAAACCACGATCTTTCCTCATTACGAGTTTTAGGGACAGTCGGCGAACCAATCAACCCTGAAGCTTGGATGTGGTACCACGAGCACGTGGGAAGAAGTAATACACCGATAGTTGATACTTGGTGGCAAACCGAAACAGGAGGCCATATGATAACTCCGATACCCGGGATCACGACTACAAAGCCAGGATCTGCTTGTTTCACCATCCCAGGAGTCTTTGCCGAGGTCGTAGATGATGATGGAAACAAAGTTGAACAGGGAGGCGGATATCTAACAATCACTCACCCCTGGCCTTCAATGTTAAGAGGAATTTGGAAAGACCCAGATAGGTATCTTGAAACTTATTGGAGCACATACGAAGGAAAATATTTTGCTGGGGATGGAGCAAAAATTGATGAAGATGGCTACCTCTGGCTACTCGGAAGAGTAGATGATGTGATGAATGTATCCGGGCATAGAATTTCTACAGCTGAAGTCGAATCTGCCCTGGTCGATCATCCAGCAGTGGCAGAGGCAGCTGTTGTAGGCGCCACAGACGAAACGACTGGACAATCAATAATTGGCTATGTCATTCTACGTGGGAGTTCAGAAGGATCCGATGATCTCCGTAATGAAATACGAGAACACGTAGCTACAAAACTCGGTCCGATCGCACGTCCCAAGGCCGTATTTCTTGTCCCAGACTTACCTAAAACAAGATCAGGAAAAATAATGAGGCGTTTACTGAGAGACGTAGCTGAAGGCCGTAACCTTGGTGATACAACAACTCTGGCTGATCAAGGTGTTGTAGCTGCGATCCAAGAAGGCGCTCAACACTCAGACGAAAATTAAATCAAAAGACAAACCTGATCTTAAGAAATCAATTCCATAATCTCTCTGGCAACCATAGGTGCTGCATTCTGATTCTGCCCGGTAACAATATTCCCATCAACTTCCCAACAGTTTGCAAACGGATCTCTGAAGCGATGAGTACAGCGATAATCAGCTCCAAGTCGTCGCAATTCCGTTTCTGGATGATGAGGAGTATGAGTTATGCGTAGATCCCTGACCTGCTTATCAGTCACTCCGGTAACACGACGCCCCTTAACCAGGGGCTCCCCATTGAAGCCTCTAGCTTTAAGGAAGCCCAGTGGACCATGACACACTCCGCCGAGAATCTTTCCCTTCTGATTTGCTTCTGTGACTTTTTCACCAACAGTTTCGGAAAACCCTAAGTCGAATGCTGCTCCCCAACCCCCTGCAAAATAAATCACATCGTAAGCATCAATATTTACATCTTCCATAGCTAAAGACTCAGACAGATTTTTTTGAAGGTACCCATCTTTCAGAGCTCTATCGTCATATCGAGTCCGGACCACTGGACGGTAAGATTGAGGGTCAATGGGCACCAAACCACCCAACGGGCTTGCAATATCAACTTCCATTCCTGCGTCGCTCCAAATGTAATATGGAACAGTCATTTCTGATGCAAACACACCCGTTGATTTCCCATTGGGCATTTGATCAGTATTCGTGCACACAATCAGCGCTCGTTTCCCCGTTACATCTTTTCCAAATTCCTCAGTATCTTCAGGATGCAATCCAGCTTTACGAAGGAGTGCCCGTAAGCCTCGAGCTAGAGCTGGCGGTGTTTGTCCTGCTAATTGTGCCTCGGGAGGTTTTCTTTTGGCATAGGGGCGAGGGGTGTTACGTTCAGGAAGTGAAATAATTCTCTCTTCATTCAGTCGACGCTTCATATATTCAAATACATGCTGAGCCTTTGGATCTTTCCACAGATTCTTTGATTCAGTAGGATCGTTCGTTAAATCATACAGCTCAAATTGGTCAGGAATTTTTGTGGTCCTATAGGTTTCACCGAATGGGCCCGAAGACGATAAGTTAGCTCTGTTTGGGATAGACCATGTTTCTGGATCATCATGAGCGCGAGTAATTTTCCACAAAGAAGAAACGATTCCAGG
>CEPL01130891.1_pt1 | contig 12156 bp, 12 predicted proteins | sample 530541 | NCBI WGS metagenome assembly CEPL01 (sample SAMEA2620339, study PRJEB7988) | marine metagenome | biome: marine biome (ENVO:00000447); feature: surface water layer (ENVO:00002042); material: "saline water (ENVO:00002010), including plankton (ENVO:xxxxxxxx)" | depth 5 m
GACGAGATTCTATTTTACTCAAATTTATATTACCATTTTTAAAGACTGACAAAATTCTATAAAGAGCTCCTGCTTCATGCTTCACACCTAATACTAACGATGTTTTATCGTTCCCTGAAGAATCTCCATAATTATGTCCAATAACTAAAAATCTTGTAGTATTTCCATGAATATCTTGGATATTTTCAGCTATTACATCAATGCCATACATATCAGATGCTGCAATTCCAGCAATTGCAGCAGAATTCGACTCTTTAATTGCTAAAGTTACTGCCTTAGTAGTACTTTCAACCGCTACTAGTTCTATTTGAGGTACATTTTTTTCAATCCAATTTCTACATTGTCCAAATACCTCTTGTTTACTGTATATCACTTTTAAATTATTCAATTCATAATTTGACAATAACATTAAAGATATCGGTAGATAGATTTCTGCACAAATTTTTAATGGAGTTTTTACAAATTGGTCAAAAGTATGAGTAACTGCACCCTCTGTTGAATTTTCAATAGGCACAACTCCATAATCAGCTGAGCGATTTTGAACATTATAAAAAACATCACTTATTGTTCCTGCTGGCACATATTTAACACTAGCACCAAACTTACCTCTTGCTGCTTGATGAGTAAAAGTTGCCTCTGGCCCCAGATAGGAAATTTTCATATCTGTCTCTAAAGCTAACGCAGCTGACATTATCTCTCTGTATATAGCATAGGCTGATTCATCAGGAAGAGGACCATCATTTAATCTTGTTATCTTTTCAAAAACAGCTCTTTCCCGAGCAGGAACATATATTTCATCACCAGAATCTTTTTTTGTTTTTCCAATCTCTTGAACAACTTCTATTCTCTGATTTAATAATTTAATAATTTTTTCATCTAAATTATCAATTTGATTTCTGAGCTCTTCTAGATTCATGTCTGATCTCCAATTTTAATATTTTCAGAAACAATTTTTTTTAATTCATTGCTATTTGGCAATTCGTCAATTGAATTTATACCAAAATGCTCCAAAAATCTAGATGTTGTACCGAATAACCAAGGCTTCCCTGGTAATTCACTTCTTTTTAAAACCTTAACTAGCTGCATCTCAATCAATTTTCGAATTACTGCATCAACAGAAACGCCTCTTACATTTTCAATTTCCGATCGCAAACAAGGTTGTCGATAAGCAATAATTGCAAGTGTTTCAAGAGCTGGCTTAGAAAGCTTCATCGTCTTATTCTTTTCTAATAATGATCTTACAAAAGGACCGCAAAGAAGATTATTTTGAAATCTATATCCGCCCGCCACTTTAGTTAATTCAATACCCATAGTACTAGAAGCCAATTCATTTTCTAATAATTGAATTGAATCTTTAATTTGCTGATCATTAACTTTCGAATATTGCTTATATACACCATCTAATATATTTCCAGTTTCATTAATTGCCTTCTTAATCTGAGCGATTCCCAATGGCTCTTTTGAGGCAAATAATAATGATCCGATGATTTGTTTAATTTCAGGAAGTATTTCAACATCATTATTCATTATTATCCTCGCTAAGATTCTTAAATTTTTTTGCACTTTTTACAAAAATTGAGTCAAACGAACTATCTTGCAATGCCATAATTTCGTTTGATTTCATAAGTTCTAGGATTGCTAGAAATGTACAAATAATTTCATTTCTTGAAGTCATACCACAAAATAAATCTGTTACATTTAGCTTTTTTGTTATTTGTAAAGATTCTTTAATAAAATTAATTTTTTGAGAAACAGTGTATTCCTCTGCAAAAATTTCTACTAAATCTTCTTCTTTTACATTTTCGAGAGCATCGCTTAAAGCTGTTAATAAATCAAAAACATTTGCATCTTTTAAATCTATATTTGTTTTATTGCCTAACTGAGCGTGGTCGCTTTCTCTTATGAACACGTCATCCATTTTTTTTTCTAATTCTTCAAGATGCCCCGCAACATCTTTAAATTTTTTGTATTCAACTAATTGTTGAACTAAATCCCATCTTGGATCCTCTTCCTCTTCCTCATCATCATCTTGATCTACAGATGGTAACAACATTCTACTTTTTATTAACATCAAGGTAGAGGACATAACAATAAAATCACCGGCAATATTTAGATCTAAAATTTTCATTAAATTAAGGTATTCTAAATACTGAACTGTAATTTTTTCAATTGGGATATCATGAATATCCACTTCTTCTTTTTTAATTAAATATAGAAGAAGATCTAAAGGTCCTTCAAATATTTCAAGTGAAATATTATAATCGTCTTTAATTAAATTTGCTTCCTCATTCATTATAACACTAAAGTCCAACTGCAGTTTTTACATTTTTCAACACATCACTTGCTATTAATGAAGCTTTTTTAGCACCATTTTTTAATATATCTTCAATGTAATCATTATCCGCCTCTAACTCTAATCTTTTTTCACGCATTGGTTCAAAATATTGATTAATCTTCTTTAAAAGGGAATTTTTTGCATATCCATAACCCATACCGCCTGCATAGTAATTTTTAGCTAACTCTTTTTGCTCGTCGGCATTTGAAAAAAGCTTATAAAGTGAAAATATATTACAGCTTTCAGGATCTTTCTTGTCTTCAATATTTTTGCTATCAGTGACAATTTTTTTTATTTTTTTCTCTAAGATTTTGTCAGATTCAAAAATTCCAATTACATTATTATATGATTTAGACATTTTTTGTCCGTCTACTCCTGGAATAGATGCTACGCGTTCGTTTATTAGAGGATTAGGTAAATCAAAGACTTCTCCATACAGATTATTAAATTTTATCGCTAAATCACGAGTTACTTCAACATGTTGTTTTTGATCTTTTCCAACGGGCACAATTGATGCTTTGATTGATAAGATATCTGAAGCCATTAAAATAGGATACGAGAATAATCCATGAGTTGAATTTAATCCTTTAGCAAGTTTATCTTTAAAAGAATGGCATCTCTCAAGCAACCCCATTGGAGCTAAAACTGATAAAAACCATGATAATTCATGCACTTGAGGAACATCACTTTGTTTGTATAAGAATACTTTTTCAGGATCAATTCCACATGCTAAAAAATCTAAAACAGCATCTTTAATTAAATTCTTTAAAATATTTGGATCACGAACAGATGTTAATGCATGATAATCAGCAATAAATAAAAAGGTTTCATGCTCTTTTTGCATATCTATTGCGGGCTTCATCATCCCAAAATAATTTCCTATATGTAATTTTCCGGATGGTTGTATTCCTGATATTGCTCTATTCATTAATCTCCCTGTAAATATAAAAAAAATATATCCTGTTTTTTTCAATGAAACAACCTAATTACTTTATCATCAAATAATATTTTACTCATGTTGAGCATTGTATATTATCTAATATAAAATTAATTATGATTAACGATAGTGATCCAAAAAAACTTATTAAGTCTTTATGTGATGAAATAAATAGACATAACAAACTTTATTATGTTGATGCTAAACCGCAGATATCAGACAAAGATTTTGATAATTTACTGACCAAATTAGAAGCTCTTGAAAATAAATTTCCCCAATTTAAGTCAGAATCTTCGCCAACTCAAAGAGTTGGAGGAAAGCCACTTGATGTATTTAATAGTATTAAGCATTCAATTCCAATGCAAAGTCTTTCAAATACATATAACAAAGAGGAGTTATTTAAGTTTGATGAAAGAATTAGAAAATTAATCGATGAATCTGAATGTGAATATATTATTGAACCTAAAATTGATGGTGTAGCAATTTCCATTAGATATGAAAATGGAAATCTTAAATATGCAGTAACAAGAGGTGATGGAATTACTGGAGATGATGTAACTGAAAACATTAAAACAATAAAATCAATACCCTTAAAATTGTTAGGTGATAATGTTCCATCAATCCTTGAAATAAGAGGTGAAATTTTTCTAAATAAGAATAAATTTGAAGATTTAAATAAAAAGAGAATTAAAGAAGGTAAAGAACCATTTGCTAACCCAAGAAATGCTTGTGCAGGATCTTTAAAACTACTAGATCCAAAAGAAGTATCTAAGAGACCTTTAGATGCAATTTTCTATAATCTTGGTGAACATACGCTTGATAAAATAGATACTCATTTTAACTTACTTGAGAAACTAAAAAAGTATGGAATTAAAGTATCGCCTTTTTACGAAAAAATTAAAAAATTTGATTTATTATTAAAAAATCTTGATAAGCTTCAAAATTTATCTAATCAATTTCCTTTTGAAATTGACGGCGCGGTCATAAAAGTTAACAAGTTGTCATTTCATAGTATTCTAGGAAAAACATCAAAAAGTCCTAGATGGGCCGTTGCTTACAAATATGAATCTGAACAGGCAATTACGCGATTAAATGCTATTTCAATACAAGTTGGAAGAACTGGCGTATTAACACCCGTAGCTGAACTAGAATCTGTTCAGTTAGCCGGTACCCTTGTAAAAAGAGCTACTTTGCATAATTACGATGAAATAATTAGAAAAGATATAAGAGTAGGTGATTATGTTATTATCGAAAAAGCAGGTGAGATTATTCCAATCGTATTAAAAGTAATTTTAGAAAAAAGAAAACAAAATTTAAAAAAATTCGAATTTCCAAAGTTTTGTCCGTCATGCTCAACACCTATCCATAAAAATGATGAAGAAGTTGCAATAAGATGTAATAATAATAGATGTCCATCAAAACTTAAAAATTGGATAACACACTTTGCAAGCAGAAAAGCCATGGATATTACTGGATTAGGAGAATCTGTTGTAGAACAACTTATAAAAAATAAACTTATTCAATCTCCTCCTGACATCTACGAATTAAAACTTTCTGATTTAATCAATCTTGAACGCTTTGGGGAGAAATCAGCTCAAAATTTAATAAATAATATAAATGATAGTAAAAAAATTTCGTTTGGGAGAGTTCTATATGCTTTAGGAATCCCGCATGTGGGAAAAACAGCCTCTGAAACAATTGCAAATTATTACCAAAATATTAATAGTATTTTTCTTACTTCAATTGAGGAACTTGAAGAAATTGATGATGTTGGACCAATTGTTGCAAAATCTATTGAAGCTTACTTTTCAAATCCTGAATATCAATTAGTAATTCAAAGGTTAAAAAATTATGGTATTAAATTTGAAATTGAATATGTTCAGTCAGATGAAACACTTAAAGGGCAAACGTTTGTTTTCACTGGAACGTTACCAAATTTATCGAGAAATGAAGCTTCAGAAAAAATTGAATTACGAGGTGGAAAAATTAGTTCAAATATATCAAAAAAAACTAACTATTTAATAGCAGGAGATGCTGCAGGATCAAAACTTGATAAGGCGAGAGATTTAGGCATAAAAGTATTAAATGAATCAGAGTTTATGAAATTAATAAACAATTAATAAGAATATCCCATTAAGAAGTTAAATTTGGGCTTTCCTGTTTCTCCTCTTTCTAACTCATTATAATTAATTGGCCATCCGTAGTCTAACTGCAAAGGAAATCCTGGAAGATCTAGTCTTAAACCAATTCCAATATTATCATTAAAATAGGACGTGTTCAAATCCCATGATTCTTCATTAACAATACCCCAATCATAAAAAAAAGCTCCTCTGACTTTATTCCATAAAGGAAAAGTTAATTCTGTGGAAGCAAACAAAGAGGTTAAGCCTCCGATTGATTCATTTGAAGAAATTTGACCAGTTATAGAGTCGATCTCTCTTGGACCAATATCTCTAAAGTCATAACCTCGTAAATTATAAGTTCCACCTAAAAATAACTTGTCGAAAATTGGAATACTCTCCATATCGTTATACCCTTCAACTGACTCAAACTGTAATCTAGATACAAAAACCATATCCCAAATTAAGGGAGTAAATTGCGTTGTTCTTAATTTTAAACCATATAAATCTGTATCTCCTCCAAAAATGCCTCCATTTATATATGGAGAAATTATAGTTTTATTTCCCTTAGTAGCTCCGAAAGATTTGTTTCTTGTATCAAAAGTTAATAAATATTCAATTCCACTTGATAATCTTTTTCCTTGAGCTTCCTCATCTTGAATAAACTGTGGTGCAGAACTAGCATTTTTAACCTCATACTGTTCAATTTTATAGGATAGAGAATGTCTTAAATCTCTACTAATTGGTTGGCCAAATGAAAATCTCATACCATCATTAATTTGATCATATACTTCTGAAAAATATCTAGATTCTCTGTGATAGGCACTAACGCCAAAAGATAATTTTTTATCCAAAAACCATGGTTCAGAAAAAGAAAATTCTAAATCATTTCTGCGTGTTCCAGCCTGTATTCTTACCTGAAATTTTTGTCCTCCACCAATTGGGGGCCATGTATCATATTTAAAATTTCCCTGAGATATATCTACATATCCAATCAAGGAATCCATACTAGACATACCAATACCTGCATTAAATTGTCCAGTGGGCTTTTCTTCAACTTCAACTAGTATATCATGAAAGTTTTCTTTGTCAGATGGCTTAGGCGATACATCAACTTTTTTAAAATAATTTAAGTTTAACAGTCTATTTCTCGTTGCAATTAACCTGCTTCTATTGAATTCCTCGCCAGGGAGTACAACAATTTCTCTTCTTATAACTTTATCTAAAGTGCGTTTATTTCCTTTGATGATCACATCGGAAATTAAACTTTTTTTACCTTCGGTTACTAGGTATGATATATCTACGTTTCCTGTAGTAGGATTAGTATCATATGTTATTTTGATATCAGTATTAACAAATCCACGATTTCCATAAAACGATCTAATAGACTCTGAAATTAATTCTATTTTTCTTCGAGATGCCTCGTCTCCTAAAGTGATACTAATTCTTTGCTCTAATTCATCAAGTTCAAATGAGGTAACACCAATAATTTTATAGGATTGAATCTTATAATGCCTTCCCTCATCTATTACATAGGTTATTTTTGTTGATAATGGGTCAATTTCATTAACTTTTGGAGCTAGTAACTCAACATCAAGAAAACCTTTATTGAGGTAGTATGATTTAATTATTTTTAAATCGTTTTTTATATTTTCAGGATTAAACATTCCTGCATCAGTAATAAAACTTAAAAATCCACTTTCTTTCTGTGTAACTATTTTTTTTAAATCTGCTGTTTCAATCAAAAAATTACCTTTAAAATCAACTTCTTTAACGGAAACTTTTTTTCCTTCATTTACACTTATTGAAAGATCAACAATACCAAGCTTAGAATTCGATTTTGATTTCCACGAGGCCTCTGCATAAGGATACCAATATTCCTTATAGGCATTTTTTATTTTTTTGACTGCATTTTCAAAATCTACATCATCAACAAGACTTCCTAAAATTAATTCACTTTTTTCTTTAATCTTTTTGTTACTAATTTTATCAGAACCAATTATTTCTATCTGTCTTAATCGAAACTTGGGTTTAATTTGATAAACAATTATAAATCCATCCATCTCTTCAATTAAATTAGATTTAACAAATGAAAATTTACCCGAATTAATAATCAAATCAGTATCGTCAGAAATTGTACTGACTAATAAGTCTTTATCTGTAATTTTGTCGCCAACTGATACTTGAGAATAAGATAATATTTGCCCATTATTAATAACATTATTGTTTAAATCTATTACTCTTATATCTTTTATTGTATCGCCAATTGCAATGTTTAAAAGACACGCTAATACTATAAAAAAATAGATTACATTTTTAATCATTGTTGATCTCATTATAACTATAAGAATAATCGTCTTCGGCAGCGTAATTTTCAAATCTTGTGTATGTATCAATAAATGTTAAAGAAATAGGACCAGTTGAGCCATGACGATATTTTGCGATATCTAAAATTGCAGTATTATCATCTGAATCTGAATTATAATATTTACTTCTATAAAGAAGCATCACAATATCTGCATCCTGCTCAATAGCTCCAGAATCTCGAAGATCGGATAATTTAGGTTTATTTTCAGACCTCCCCTCAGACGCTCTGCTTAATTGGCTTAAAACTATAATTGGAACATTTAATTCTTTTGCAAGAGCTTTAATGGCACCAGAAATTGCCATTGTTTCTCTTTGCCTTCCGTCTCTTGAAAATTCAGAACAATTAAGGAGTTGTAAATAATCAACGACAATTAATTCGACTTTCTTTCTTTTTCTTAATCTTCTTGCTTTTGCTCTTAATTGATTAACGTCTAATGCAGGTGTATCATCTATATATATATCTGCTTTTTGTAAATTAGATACAGCCGAAGTAAGTTTTTCATGATGATTGGGCGATATATCTCCAGAAGCTTTATAGAAACTTGGGTCAACATTTGCATTAGAAAATAACATTCTTTTTGCAAGTTGTTCTCGAGACATTTCAAGACTAAAAACTGCTACAGGGACAGGAGGTTTATTTAATTTTTGATCACCAAGAGCAGCATGTTCAACTAAATTCAATGCCAAAGAGGTTTTTCCCATTCCCGGACGAGCAGCAATAACAATCATATCTGTTTTTTGAAATCCACTTAGTCTTTTATTTAATTCGATATACCCTGTATTAACTCCTGTGATCTTGTTATTTGGATCCATATTTTCAATATCAGAAAATGCTGCTTTAATTGAATCCTTCCAAGGTTGAATATTATTGTCAGATTCATAATTTATGCTAAATAATGCTTCTTGCGCTTTATCTACAAGAATTGATGCTTCTTCATTACTATTGTAAACTGAATCTATTACATCACTTGATTTTTTTATTAGCTTTCTGCATAAAAACTTGTCCATTACAATATCTGAATAGCTTTCAACATGACTAGGGACAATTGTACTATCTTGTAAAAGAAGTAAATAATCTTCTCCACCTATTACTTTTAACAAGTCTCTATCATTCAACCAATTTTTAATAGTGACTGCATCCATAGGATTTTTTTCTTTGTCCATATCTAAAAATGATTGGAAAAGAACTTTATGACGCGGATCAAAAAAGGCTTCTGGACAAACATTTTTGGACAAACATTTCTCGATTGAATTTTGTGCATCTAACAAAATTGAACCTAAAACACCTTTTTCTGCTTCAATACTATTTGGTGAAGTTTTTAAAGATGTTGCATTATTAGACATTATTTTTCCGCGATTATTTTAACATTTAAAGTTACTTCAACTTCAGGATGAAGTCTTAAAGAAACCTCATGATCTCCTAATTCATTTATTGGGGTATGAAGTTTTATATTATTTTTTTCAACTTCAATTTGCTTTTCTTTTAACTCATTAATTAGTTGTGGTATTCCAACAGAACCAAACATTTTTTTATTTTCACCTGTTTTTACGAAAATTTCTAAAGCAATTTTTTCAATTTTTTGTGATAACTCTTCTGCAATAACCTGATCCTTTTTTAATTGTTCAATTCGTAAAACTCTTTTCTTCTCAACTTTTCTACGAAGGCCTTCCGTTACCTCTGATGCATATCCATTTGGAAGAAGATAATTTCTTGCATACCCGTCTGAAACCTTCACAATATCTCCTTCAATTCCTAACCCTTCAACGTGCTCAATTAATAGAACTTCTTTAGTCATTTTTCAAATCTCCTTAGCGAACTAAACCCATTATTCTAGCACGTCTAATCGCTTTTTTCAGACGTCTTTGCTGAAGCGAACTTGCTCCTGTTAATCTTCCAGGAATAATTTTTCCCCTATCAGTCATGAACTTTTTTAAAAGTTCCGCATCCTTATAATCGAAATCTGTAACTCCTTTAAGTAACTCAGGATCAGTTCTATATTCATCTTGATCTTTTCGAGACATAATTTAACCTTTCAAGTTTGTTTTAATTAAAATGGTGGTACTTCCAACTCATTATCTGAAGAATCATCACCTTCATTATTTAAGGAACTATCTTGCTGATCCTTATTATTTTCTGATGATTCTGATTTATTGGAACTCAAAAACTGAACCCTATCAGCTCTAACCTTTAGTTTATTTCTTTTTTCTCCTTGCTGTGTTTCCCATTGTTCAAACTGCAATTTACCTTCGATAAATGCTGGCGAACCTTTTTTTAAAAATTCATTTGCTGTTTCAGCCTGTCTTCCCCAGACAACTACATCTACAAAACAAGTTTGCTCAACGGTCTCTCCCGCTTTATTTTTAAAAACTTCACTCATGGCAAAACCAAAATCTGCAACTGGAGTATTTGATGGAGTATAACGCAGTTCAGGATCTCTTGTTAAACGACCCATTATCAAAACTTTATTAAAACTTGCCATGACTATTCAACCTCAGTTACAACGTTAGCATCCGTAATAACGGTAAATTGATATCTAAAAACATCAGTAGATAATTTTAATCTTGCCTTAAATGTGTCAATCTGTGATCCATCAATATTGAAAACTAAGACAACATAATGTCCGCTTTTCGACTTATTAAGCTCTCGTGTGAAATATTTTTTACCCATCTTAACAGACTTTTCAAGAGAACCGCCTAAATTAATCAATTCATTTTTTACTGTGTTAATTGAGTTATCTAAACCTTCATCGTTTAACGACTCTGGAAATATAAATAATCCTTCATATAATTTACTCAAAACAAAACCTCCCAAAATATTATTATTTTTAAATATTAAATCTATTCATTGTTACATCAATTCCGTTTAGAACAATACTTTCTACAGCATCTACAACATTTTCTAAAACATTTTCTATAATTAATTCTTCCTCAAAGTTAAATCTACCTAACACATGTTCATTCATAGAAACGTCATGAGGTTTAGGGCCAATACCAAAACGAATTCTACTAAAATTCTCTGATTTTACTGAATTTATAATAGATTTTATTCCATTATGAGAACCAGCAGAGCCTTTTTTTCTAATTCTTAACTTTCCAAATGGCAAATCAACGTCATCATATACAATTAACAAGTCGTTAATATCAACTCCATAACGTTTCATTAATTTTATAATAACGTCTCCGCTATTATTCATAAAACTTTGAGGTTTTATTAATTTTACACAAAAATTGTCAAATTTATAATTAACGATCTTTGCAGAATAAAAGATCATTTTTTTAAACTTAACTTCGTTTTTTTGAGCTAAAAAATCTAAAATTTTAAATCCAATATTGTGTCTTGTATCAACGAATTTTAATCCCGGATTACCTAAACCAACAATAAGCTTCACTGATCCCTCTAACAAATTATTATTCTTCAGTTTTTTCATTAATGACTTCAGGCTCAGAAGATTCTTCGTCTTCGGTTTCTTCATCTTCAACTGTATCATTAACTTTTGGTGCACTCACGGACACTATAATTAAATTTTCATCACTTAGAATTTTAATTTTTGGAGGTACTGAAATATCAGAAATACTTAATGAATTACCTATATCTAAATTAGAAATATCTACTTCAATTGAAGAAATCATATCTTTTGGTAAGCATTCTATTGAAATGCTATGTGTTATATGATCAAGTAACCCTCCCGATTTTACACCCTCAGGTTCCCCTTTTAATTCTACTGCAATATCTACTTGTATAGGTTTACCAGCTACTACTTTTTGAAGATCTACATGTAAAATTGAACTAGTAACAGGATGATATTGAACCTCTTTCATTAAAACTCTTGTTGAACCTTCATTTTCAACGTCAACTTCAATTAATATCGTATCAGAGTTATGATTTTTTAAAATTTGTTCAACTTGATGTAAATTCATTTCAACTAAATTTGGTTCATTATCTGATCCATACATGATGCCGGGTAAAATTCCCTCGGATCGCATTCTTCTTGATGACGATGATCCTTGATTATTTCTTTTTTTAATATTTAATTTAGACATATATTCTCCTAATGTTTAATCAGCGAAAAGCGAGCTTACTGATTGATTATTGTGTATTCGTGTAATTGCCTCCGCAAGTAAATCCGCAACTGATAAAACAGTTATATTTATATCTGTAAATGATTTTTGAGGAATTGTATTGGTGGTAATTAATTCAATTATAGATGAATTTTTCAATCTTGATATTCCCTTTTCTAGTAATAATGAGTGGCTCACAGCAGCACGAATAGATTTGGCTCCGGCTTCTTCAAGTAATTTTGATGCTGCTGTTAAAGTTCCTGCGGTAGAAGTCATATCGTCAACGATTATCGTATTTCTTCCACATACATCTCCAACTAAATGATTTGCTTCAACAT
>CEPL01130017.1_pt1 | contig 11844 bp, 4 predicted proteins | sample 530541 | NCBI WGS metagenome assembly CEPL01 (sample SAMEA2620339, study PRJEB7988) | marine metagenome | biome: marine biome (ENVO:00000447); feature: surface water layer (ENVO:00002042); material: "saline water (ENVO:00002010), including plankton (ENVO:xxxxxxxx)" | depth 5 m
AAAAAAGATGCCTCGTCAGGAGAGCAAATTTCTCGAATATATTGACCAGCGTGCAATTGTCAGGTTTGGTGGCAACCCAATGCTCAGCCAGTTCCCGATGGAAGGCAGTGTAAGTGGCCATCATAAAAGTAACCATAAGGGCTCCAGTGTAGAGTTTGCAGAATATAGAGAGTACACTCCTGGAGAAGACCCTAAGAGAATGGACTGGCGAGTCCTTGCCCGAACAGACAAATATTTCTTAAAAGAATTTGAGGCCGAAACCAATTTACGAAGCTATCATCTTTTGGATAGCAGTGCTTCAATGAACTTCGGTAAACCCAAAACCAAGCATGAATTCGCAAAAAAATTAATCTGTACCCTTAGTTATGCATATTTGCAACAGGGTGATGCAGTTGGCCTATCTCTATTATTCAGAAACCAAAATGAAGAAATACCAGCTCGACGAAATCCATCTCAATTACAAGATATACTTTACACTCTTGGTCATGCTAAAGCTCGTGGAAAAAATCAACTAATTGACCAACTGCACGAATTTACTGAATCAGTAAAAAGTAGGGCACAACTCATCATATATTCCGATTTTCTAGAAGAACCAAAATCTATCGCAGATGTTATACACCATATGCGTGACCGAAAACACGAAGTCGTACTCTTTCATATTATGGATCGGCAGGAAATAGAATTTATTTTTGATCGCCCTACCCGTTTTATTGACTTAGAGGGTGGCGCATCCCTTTTAACGGAGCCTAGCATCATAAGAGATGAATATTTAAAACAAATGAAAAGCCATCTCGAAGAAATTAAGAAAATATGTGCTGAAACACAAAGCTCTCATTATGAAATCGTCACCGATTCATGTGTAGATGAAGCCCTAAAGGAATTTTCATTTGAAAGAATACAGATTTAAAACTTGATGAGTTTCCTTCAACCCATCGCGCTATTTGGATTAATTCTAGCCGCTACTCCTATAGTGATTCACCTCCTGAACCTGATGCGCCATCGTCGTGAATCATGGGCAGCAATGAGATTTCTATTAAGGGCTAAGGAGAACTCTTCGCGAATTTCAAGGGTTCGCAAATGGCTCACTCTTATTTTCCGTGCCCTTGCCCTTAGTGCCCTTGCCATTCTAATGAGTCGCCCTATTGCTTCTGATGACTCTTCACTAATTAATTTTACCAAACAAAAGCCCGAAGTAGTAATGCTAGTTTTTGATAGATCATCCAGTATGCAAAAAAACTTCAAGGAGTCCTCTTATAATCTAATTCAAAGAGGATTAGAAGAATTTGAACAATTTTCCAAATCCTGGACGGACAGCAAACTTGTTGTCATCGAAACCGTTTTTAGAGAACCAATTATTCTTGATAAAATTGAAACTATTTATGACGAGCAGATGCAGGAATTTTTTGGTTCAACTGATAGCGGAGGTAATTTGCCTGCAACCTTAAATGAAGCTTTAAACTGGCTTGACGAGTCAGAGATTGGACACGCTGAAATTCTTTTGGTTTCTGATCAGCAGGAAACAAATTGGAAGATTCAAGAAAATGAACAGTTATTAGAAAATATTAATGATAGAATTGATGCTAAAGAAGGGTTATGGACTTTGCGCTTCTTAAATTTAAAGCCTGCTGATTTGAATAATCTAAGTTTGCTCTGCAAATCTTACCGTGAGGAAAATGACAAATTTTATCCAACCCTTTTAATTTCAGGTAATCAAAAAGATACTAAGTCACTGACGATTAAAATTAATATCAATGGAAACTTATCCATTATGAAATGTCCTTTTGCCTATCCTTTAACAACTTGGACACCTTTAATTTCATTGGCAGATCAACCCACTACGGGATGGATAAAAATTAGTCTGCCCGAAGATTCTTTTTCTCATGATAACGAATATTTTTTCACCTATGGGAATCAAAAAATGCTGAAAGTAGGAATCCACTGTAAGGATGAGCAAACGAAAAAATTTATTTCTGCAATTTGTAACCTGAGGCCAAAAAAAATCTATTTGGATAAAGATTTCTCGGTACAAAAAAACGAGTTAAATGAAAACGATTTTCTCATTCTTCAGGGTTTTTCTACCCCTGAAGAAGAGATCAAAATTTTTGAATTTATAAACAATGGAGGTATTGCTCTTCTATTTCCAGAATTGGAAGATAATGATAAGTCCTATTCATTTCAAAAATGGGGTGATACGGAAACCATCTCAGAAAATGTACTTTTTGAAATTAGCGAATGGAATCGTAATGAAGGAATTTTTGCTAATACCGCAAATCAAAGGGAACTTGGACTATCGTATCTTAAGATTTCCAAAAGAAAAATTCCTACAGAAGGAAATACCCTTGCATTTTACAAGGATGGAAAAAGTTTTCTAAAAAGAAGAACACTAGGTCAGGGCATTGTATATTCGTTTTCGACACTTCCAAATGTAGAATGGTCAAATCTAGGAGATGGATTTGTATTAGTTCCCGTTCTATTGAGAATATTTGATGAATGTTCAGAAAACCCAGCTCTTAACTTTTTAGAATGCGGGGATAGCACTTCCATGGAATCCTCTAATTTGGTTTCAATTACTGGAAATCTAAATCAAAAACCTTCGATAAAAGCCGGAGTTTATACAAATAAAAAAAAGCTTTTTGCTTTTAATCGTAAGGCAGCGGAATCTCAAAATGTAATTCTTACAAAAAAAGAATTACAAAAAAATATGTCCTCAAACCATATTTTATGGAGCGATGCTAGTTCTTCTAGTTTTTCTTTTGAAAGGGCAGAAATCTGGAATTTATTTTTAATTTTAATGCTCTTATTTCTTCTTGCTGAAAGTTTACTCGGCTTACCTGTAGACAACTTTTCATTTAGAAAAAAACGACTATGAGCTATGCACTAGATTATTGGCGTTTAAATGGCGAAACAAGTACTTGGGTTTTCGCAATTATATGCACTCTCATTTCTTTATACCTAGGCATTCGAGCATGGTTACGCATGAAAAAGAATCGCAAAATCGCCTTCTGGGAAGCCTATCGATTTTTGATTATAATTCTGATTATTTTAACTCTCTTTAATCCCGAACGGATAGAAAAATTCGACCAAGTTAAAAAATCAAAAATTGTTTGTCTCCAAGATATTTCCAATAGCATGGAGACAAAAGACATAATCACTGATACGGGTGAACCCATGGAAAGATCTTCCTGGACTCAAAAATTTCTGAATCAAGGTTGGATCAAAAATTTAGAGAACAATGCTTCTATTATAGTCAAAAATTTCAGTTCAGCTTCTGGAACAAAGGCAACCGATATATCCACTGCTATTCGAAATACAATTGATGAAACTGAATCATTGAAAGCCATTCTTTTACTCACTGATGGCGACGCGAATACAGGCTCTCCGGTACTCTCAATTGGTGGTAGGAGTCGTGCATCAACCATTCCAATCTTTAGTGTTATTACTGGAGCAGAATCTTCATTACCCGACCTCAGTCTCGACGAAGTATTTGCACCTTCTTTTGTTCTCCAGGAAGAAAGAGTCACTATTAATTGGCAAGCAAGCAATCGATTTCAGTCATCACAAATGACTACTTTAACCCTCCTTGCTAATGGGCAAAAAGTAGTTGAAAAATCAATCAGCTTTATTGGTGAGGAAAGCATATCAGGTAATCTTTCCTGGCTTCCAAAAAATGAAGGTGAAATCGAATTTGAAATTATCCTTGGTCAGGTTAATGGTGAAACCTATAAAGGTAATAACAAAAAGAAAATTAAAACTCGGGTAGAAAAAAAAACTATCCGAGCGCTAATTGTAGACTCATTCCCAAGATGGGAATATCGCTTTCTTAGAAATGCTCTTAATCGTGATCCGGGTGTCAATTTATCGTGCATACTATTTCATCCAGGCATGAATCCATCTATAGGTGAAAGCTACATTCAAGAATTTCCGAAAGACGAAGCTAGTCTGGCTCCATTTGATGTAGTTTTTCTGGGAGATGTAGGCCTAGATCAAAATGAGTTAAGTCAAACACAATGCAAACTTCTGACAAATCTGATTCGATTTCAAGCTTCCGGAATCATTTTTATGCCTGGAAGAAGGGGAAGACAGCAAACTCTGAGTAAAACTGAATTGAAAGAGGTTTTACCTGTTATTTATGACACCGAAAAACCGCGAGGTCTCGGAACTCAAAACCCCTCATCCTATACCCTTACTCAAAGAGGGCGTGAACATTGGTTGACTAAACTTAGAGGTGCAGGAGAAAAAAGCCGTGACTTTTGGTCAAAACTACCAGGCTTTCATTGGTCGGCAACCGTAAGCAAAACTAGACCAGGTTCAGAAGTATTAGCAGTACATTCCAACTATGTTACGGAATGGGGAAAAATGCCAATTCTTGCTATACGGCATGTGGGTGCTGGAAAATCTCTATACTTTGGTTCAGATTCCGCATGGAGATGGCGTAGAGGAGTAGAAGATAAATACCATTATCGTTTTTGGAGTCAAGTCGTTCGATGGATGGCTCATGGAAGATACTTGGCGGAAAAAGAAGGGATTAAATTAATCCCTAGTCCGGAAAAACCTCGCTTAGGGGAAAAAGTATTTCTCCGATGCATCGTACTAGACCAAAATGGATTTCCTATTGAAAAGGGTGAAGTTATCGGAATAGCACGACATGCAGATGGGAATGTGGAAAATCTTTCCTTTCGAGCAGATTCTGAATGCCCCGGAGTTTTTCTTTCAACTTTGGAAACAACAATGGCAGGAGACCTCCAGATTGAGGCAAGTTGTGATTCAGCAAAAAGAAATATCAAAGCAAAACTTCAAGTTGAAGAATCGAATCGTGAAAAATTGGGCAAACCCACTAATCCGGTCCAACTTGAACAACTTGCTAAATTAACCACTGGTCTTTCGGTAAATTACCAAGAAGCTGACAAATTAATATCTGCTCTTTCTTTGATCCCCGAACCGCAACCAATTACTCGAATTCACAGTTTGAGGTCCAATCTTTATTGGGGAGGTTTTCTCTTTGTTTTATTGGCTATTTACTGGACGGGTAGAAAATTCTTTGGGATGGTCTAGTTTTTATGAATAAAGCAAAACAAAATTCTGAATCAACCTCAGTAAAAACTGAAGTAAAATTGGATGATAGCATAACTAAATTTTTTCAGATTTTGTCGAAAGTCGCTCGAGTTAGAATCACACTGAGATTCACTTTGCTAACTTTTTGCTTTCTCGGAGCATCTTGGCTAATTCTTGGAATTTCAGACCGTATTTGGGCGACTAATATTTTTGTACGTTCAATAATTTTCTTTTCTGGTCTATTCCCTGCTATCTGGGCGGTGTTTAATCTGTTTTCTTTTGCCTTTTATTATACTCGGCAACTGCCATGGTTAGCAAAAAATGTCAGGAAAGCATACCGGGCAAAAGGAGAAAGATTACTTGGAATAATTGAGATCACAGAAGAAGAAAAATTTAGTAATCAATCATTTTCAACTCAGATCTTTGAGGCCGCACAGCAGAAAATGTCTCAAGAAATAAATTCACTAAAGATAAATAATATTTTTCCATGGAAAAAAATCAGGATTCCAAGTGTGTTTTCATGCGTGATTTTTTTTATAATTCTTCTCGCTTTTTTCTATTATCCTGGCCTATCCAAAAATACATTCAAGAGATGGTCATTCCCTTTTGCTTCTGTAGAAAGATTAACCCTTACAGATATCCTTAATGATACCAGCGAGAGTTTTACCATTCTGAAAAATGAATTTAATACAATTAAGTTTTCGCTTTCTTCCACGAGCCGAAGGAAACCAGAAAATGCTAAACTTATTCTGTCCAACAACTCAAAATCTTACTTAATTTCTTCCTTAGAAAGTGGAGTTTATAAATTCAATATTCCTCCACAGAAAAGGAATTTAACGGCTAAATTGACTGTGGGGGACTATAGCGATAAATTCTCTTTGCAAACAGTTAATCGACCCCGTTTAGAAACTCTTTCATCTTTAGTAAATTTTCCGGAATACCTATCAATAAATTCGCAGAATTTTGATTCTCTTAACAATCAAATTGAAATACCGGAAAATTCTGAAGTTACTTTACTATGCAAAGCAAATCGAAGAATTAATAAATTTATTCTTTCTGATTCAAAAACCCAATTAGTCATGAATCCAGCTTCTGCGGAATTTTCTATCAATCTACAAAAAATTAAAAAGGATAAATTATATTCGTTACAAATGGTCGATCACCTTGGATTCTCTCAACGAGAACCTCTTAGTGTTTTGGTAAAAACCAAGAAAGACCTCCCCTCCGTGGTAACATTAAATCCAGTAATCGACACTTCTCCCGTATTGTTGTTCGAAACACGTAAAATCAGTTTTCTAAACAAGGATGATTTCGGTATATATAATGTATCCTTATCATGTAACATTTTGAGAAATCAAAAAAAGATTCAAGATATAAAGTTAATCAGTGAAAATTTTCCTAACAATGGCATAAAGAATTTTGATCTTTCATTCCCATTAGACCCCAGTCTTTTATCATTGGAAGATGGTGATGAGATAATTTTTACTGCTTCAGCTATAGACCATTTCCCAGGACGTGAATTTACTCAGTCTAAACCTCTGAAATTAAAAATAATTGGACAGGAAAAACACGCGGAGATGATTCGTGCTCAAATGGATAGCGTAATCTCTGAAACTGCTGAAATTGCGAGAAACCAAGAAGCCCTTCAATATCAAACTTTATCAACTGAAGCAAAATTAAGGGAAAGCACAGAACCAATTCTTAACACAAAAGAAACAAGTGTAATCAAAGATTTGAAAAATGATCAAAATGATCTCGCAAAAAAACTATTAGCCAATGCCAAAGAGGGTTCTGAAATAATAAATGAAGCAGCCAAGAATCCGATATTTGACTCCCAAACCCTTTCCGAGTTTGCATCCTCCTTAAGTACTTTAAAAAAAATATCATCTGGCCCCATGCAGGAATCTGAAAAGAATTTAAATTTTGCTGCGTCATCAAATAAATCAAAAGCAGGTCAGTCGATTATGCTATCTGCTCAATCACAACAACAAGCTTTGGAAGAATTAAGAAAAGTTCTAGCGAAATTTTCTCAGCAACTAGATAGGCTTGAAGCGAGAACACTTGCACAAAGGCTAATCAAACTGGAAAAAATCGAGAATAAACTTTCGAATAGATTAGTCTCCAACATGCCTTCCTCAATTGGAATGACATCGCCTCAACTTGATACTTTGAACATCAGTTCATTTTATGAAATGGAAAAAGTTCAGTTACAAGTAAGCGAAGATGCAGATGAAGTTAAGAATGAAATTAGTCGATATCATGAAAGAACACAAAAAGGAGAATACGGAAAAGTCAGCCAACTGATGAAAGAAGCAAACCTTAAAAAAGGTCTTGCTAATGTAGCTATGAATATTCGGAGTAACATTTCATTTCAAGCACTCGACAGTCTGAATTATTGGGAAAGCTCATTTAAAAACTGGGCAAAAATACTTCAGCAAGAATCTCCTAGCGGCGATTCTCCTGGTGGACAAGGAGAAGAAAAAGACAGAACAGCTGATATTCTTTCGCTTCTGAAGATCAGAAAGATCCAGTCCGATATTCTTTTAAAAACCAAGACTTTGGATCAAAAAGGCTTCCAAGGGAATAAGAAGGAGTGGTCCTTGTCCCTTAAGGACCAACAAGACACTCTCATGATTGATATAACTGACACTCAAATCTCAATGGCGGAAGAAGCCTTTAATCCACTGTTTGATGATGCCCATACGGCCATGTCTGAATCATCAAAACAACTTTCCAAACAAATTTTTGATTATGACACACAAGCTTCTCAGCGAGAATCGAAAGACATTCTCAGTGACATCATTAATCTTTTGATTGAAGGGCAAGGACAGGGTCAGGAAAGTAGCGATAATGAAAATCTCACGGCAATGGAATTTTTGATGATGCAAATTGGAAATGACAAATCGGGGTCCGAAAAAGGTAACAGCCCAACCCCCGGAAATACCGGAGGAGGCTCCACTCAAGGCGGTTCAACAAACAAGGTAAATCAATCTCTTCAAGGCTCTAATTTGTCTCCAACCAAAAGTAATCCATCGTCAAAAAGTGGTAGTAATGTATCGCCATCGATTGCCCCTGAGTTTAAAGAAGCGATGGAAAAATACTTCAAGGCTATAGAAGATTGAAAAAAATTCTTACAACTGCTCACCTGTGCGTTATCTTAATTTTTAATGCAGAAGCACAACAAATTTTTGAAGAAGATAACGACCAGTTTGTTAGATCTTTAGACGAGTCGTATGTTAGGGGGCTTCTTTTTTTACAGTCTACTCAAAATGAAGATGGTAGCTGGTCGGACACTTCCTATGGATCTCAACCCGGCGTGGTCGGTATGGCTGTTCTTGCTTTTTTATCACGTGGTGATGATCCCGAATTTGGAACCTTCTCAAAATCGATAAATTTAGCCGTTCAACAAATACTCAAACAACAAGATAATGAAACGGGTTACATAGGTACTTCCATGTATAACCACGGTTTTGCCACACTTGCACTAGCTGAATATTACGGTTTAACCAACGATTCTAAGATTGGCCCAGCGTTAAAAAAAGCGACCAACCTGATTGTTTCAGCCCAAAAAACTAACCCAAAGGGTGCCTGGAGATACAGTCCAGAAAGTAATGATGCTGATACCACAGTAACAGGTGCTCAAATGGTGGCTTTATTTGCAGCTAAAAACGCCGGAATTGAAGTTCCCGACCTAGCAATTTCCAAAGGCAAAAAGTTTCTTCTTGAATGTCAGGATGAGAGGGGTGGATTCGGATATACAGGAAATTCTGGGGCCAATCTTCCACGAACTGCAATTGGTTCGCTTATTCTTGCTCTTGATAAAGACACGAATTCAGATGCATATAAAAATTCGATCAAATACCTCAGAGAAAATGCTCGCTTTGGTGACCAAGGACACAAGTTTTACAGTCTTTATTACACTGCACAGGCAATGTTTCGAACCACGCAAGAAGAATGGAATAGATGGAATTTAGAAAATGTTCGTCAACTCCAGTCTTCGCAAACTGAGAATGGCTCATGGAATGGAAATTACGGAAATACTTTTGCAACTTCTGCAGCACTATTATCAATGGCATTAAATTACCGCTACCTACCTATTTACGAAAGATGAATTTCAAATCTTTTTTTTGGGCATTAATTACTATACTCTTTTTCAAATCAGATTTTTCAATTGCATCTGCTGAAGATAACAGATCCTTACAGTCTTCAAACTATCCTACCAATCTTGATAAAATTAACTTGTTTGATGGCTCTAAACTCTCGGGTCAATTAATTCAATTAGATAATAACAGGAACCTACTTTGGAAAAATGATTCTATTGTCGGTAAGATTAATTTTAATTTTGATTCCGTATCAAATATTTTCCTGAATCGCTCAGATACGAACTTAACGACACCCAATAAAGCTAAAAAATCCATTCGTTTACACCTCACAAATGGAGATCAATTTTTGGCTTCATTAAAAAAGATTTCAGATACTGAGATTATTACAGATACTGAATTCACTGGGTTGATTAATCTTCCAATTCATGCAGTTGAAAAAATTGAATTTTTACCATCATCCTATTCAATTTTATATGATTCATCTCAAGGTCTAAAAGAATGGAAAAAAAGTAATTCAAAATCTTGGGATATTGAAGAAAGCGACTTAGTTTCTGTCTTTTCGGGAAGTACCGGAAGAACATTACCGAAAAAAGACGCACTTGAAATTCGGTTCAAAGCGGAATGGGAAAGATCATTTTATCTCGCTATTCGAATGTTTTCTGACTCGGACGGTTCAAATTATGGTAACATTGGTTACCATCTTTCCTTCTCTAATAATCGTATGAATTTACAGGTTAACAGAAGAGTAAAAGGTCGAATTGTTCGTGAAACACTAGGATCTCTTATGCTCAATGAAATGATGCAAAAAAAAGAAGCTCGGTTTCATATACTCGCACATCGTAAGAAGAAACAATTTGTTATTTCAGTTAATAATCAGCTTGTTGCCAGGTGGAAAGATTCGTCACAAGACTTTGTTCCCGACGGAAATGGTATCCTACTCATTAACCAGGGAGGAAATTCATACATCCGATTGAAAGAACTTTACCTTGCAGGTTGGAATGGATTTCATTTTCCCACCGAAACCCAAAATAAAAAAGGTTCTGAGAACACTCATTTCATTATTTTTAACAATGATGATTCAACAGCGATTTCTTCAATCAATGGAGATAATGAAACTATTTCTATAGTAAGCCCGAGAGGTGTCTTTGATTTTCCCCCTCAACGTTTAAGAGAGATTCAGTTTAAGAAACCTGCCAGCAAAAACATTATATTTAAAGGTAACGAGTTCCTTGTTCTTAAACAATCATTTGGGCAATTAAGTTGCAAAATGAACACTATCGAGAATGACAAACTATTTGTAGAGCACCCACTTATCGGGAAACTTACCATTCCTCTTTATTTTCTCAAAAGTATAAAATGCAATTTAAATATTCTGGATGCGAAGAAGTACATAAACGCAATTCATTTAGCATCTGAGGCATTAAATAATCAAACGCCATTAATCGCTCAGCAAATTCTTGAAAAACAGGATGAATCTCTACGATCCTGGAATTGGAAAAGGCTTATGTTTTTAGCCGAAAATATGATCGCCAAAGAAACACTCAGCTTTACTCCATATCCTGAAAAAATTCTTGCTCATACCGAATTTGCGGGAAATGAAGACACAATACTTACTACAAGTAATAACGGAACTTATACTTTGTGGAACGGGCATGCGAAATTAGCCAATGGCTCTTTCTCTAACCCTGAGAAAACCTTTTTAGAATTAGGAAGAATGAAAAACGAAGCTCAGCGTGGAGTTCGAATTACTTATCCCTTTTGGCTTTCCGAAACTGAGGTTACTCAAACTCAATTTGATTTGATCACAAAGCCCAATTCAAAATCAGTGAAAGATTCTTCTCTTCCGGTTGTTTCAAATTGGTTCGAAGCGAATGAATTTTGTAATCTTCTAAATCAGAAAAAGAAAACACCAGCAGGATATACTTGGCGCTTGCCAACCGAAGCGGAATGGGAAAAAGCATGTCGTGCTGATTCTAAAGGTCCTTTTTTTGGATTCTCAAAAGAGGGTAGTCAGTCAAAAGAAGATGACTACCGAGACCATTTGAGCAAATTCGGATGGTTTGATCACAACTCAGATGGACAAATCAAATCAGTTAAACAAAAACTACCAAATTCACTTGGGCTTTATGATATGCACGGTAATGTTTGGGAATGGTGCTTGGATGCCACCGGACAAGAAAAATCAACTTTGCTATCAAATAGATTCCCCGGACAAATAAATCCATTTTCAAAGAATGGTGAATGGAAAATTTTACGAGGCGGTGCTTACAACGTTGAATTTTCAAGATGCCGCTCTGCATATCGAGGGGCTAACTCGCCAAAAGTGGTTGAGGGAGACCGAGGCTTTAGACTGGCACTGGGTCCAGATTTGAATTCCGATCTTAACTTCACCAAACCACCATTGAAAGAAATTCTCTATCCCGATTTGGGTCTAAAACTCTTACCCATTCAAGAAGGAGACTTTCTTTTGGGTAGTCCGAGTCGTCTTACCTTACCAAAAGCAATCACTCGTACTTTTGGGGACAAACTTATTACCGGTTCAATTGAAGGAATTCTTGGAATATCTGATTTTTCAGGCGAACAAATCAAAGAAATTTACGAATTTAATTCCTCTATTACCAGTCTTGCTTATTCAAAAGTTGAACAAATTATAATCGTGGGATGTGAAAATGGTGAGATACATTTAGTC
>CEPL01017044.1_pt1 | contig 11769 bp, 5 predicted proteins | sample 530541 | NCBI WGS metagenome assembly CEPL01 (sample SAMEA2620339, study PRJEB7988) | marine metagenome | biome: marine biome (ENVO:00000447); feature: surface water layer (ENVO:00002042); material: "saline water (ENVO:00002010), including plankton (ENVO:xxxxxxxx)" | depth 5 m
GCAGCATGCTGATCTCCATCATACAACCGAGATTTTGCCATTTCAAGCCAATGTGAAGGCAAAATCCCAGTTCCGAATGTCTTGAGTGCCTGAGTGGCAGTGTAAATATCGAGGTTTTCCCAAGATGTTCGAACGCTTGCCATCATGGTTGCGAACTCAGATTGAATCCAACGATCTTCAATAGGATACGGTGCAGATGGCTCATCCTCTGGACAATCAAACTGGCTGGCAAATCGGGCGACGTTGAATATCTTCGTTAGTACACCGAAGTACTTCGATTCAATTTCTTCTGGATTGATGTGAAAATCATCTCCAACTTGAGCTTCGCATGCCTTCCACAGACGAAAACACTCACTGCCAATTTTGTTCGCTTTGAGACTGACCGAACCATCAGGTCCTCGCACCTTCCATGAACCTGTTCGTCCTCCTGCACCACATTCGAGGACACTATCTGCATCAATTCCATTTCCGAGCGATTTGGACATCTTTCTGCCCCACGGGTCCATGCCTAGACCATCGATCCATACATGCTTGAAACCAGGTTTCTCTAGCAACAGGGCAGATTTCAGAAGGGTGTAATACAACCACGTACGAACGATTTCTTTTCCTTGAGGGCGTAAAGCCGTTGGGAACGCCTTTTCGAAAACCTCTGGTTGGTTGAGATACCCGCTGACAAACAGATTGGAGTTGGAGGAATCCATCCACGTATCGAAGACTTTCTCTTCACCACGGATTTGTCCCATTTGTTCTTCAAGTTCGGAATACGATCCGATGTCTTCTCTTGTATCTCGCTGCAGAACTCTCGACCCTTCTGGAGGTGCGTCCTTCCACGGCTGTACATAGGTTCCAGCTGGTGGAACGATGATGTGTTCCTCGTCTTCGGAGTACCAAATTGGAATTTCAGTGTGGTACCATCGTCGTCGTGATATTGGCCAATCGATGCTGATGTTGTCCATCCAATCCAACAAGAATTGTCGGTTGCGCGGCGGGTGGAATTCGATCTGTTCAATCAAGTCGAGCATCTTGTCTTGCATGTGTGTTTGGCGAACGTACCATTCCTTCAGTAGGATGATTTCGACAGGATTCTTTCCTCGTTCTGAAACGGGAACTTCTTGCTGTCGCTCTTCAATGGCATCGATATTGCCCTCCATTTCCAACATCTCGATGGCTTTTGCACGGGCATCAAGGACGGATAACCCTTCAAGTGGACCCGAGATTGAGGTCATGCATCCGTTCAAATCGATCGCTTGGAATGGTGCTAGGCCTAGTTCTCTGAAGACTGCGACGTCGTTTTGATCACCGAACGAACAAACCATGAGAATTCCACTTCCAAACTCGGACTTGACCGATGGGTGTGTCTGTATTTCAACGGATTGTGCACGTCCGGATACTGGCATTGGAAGAATGGCTTTCTTCCCAACAAGGTGTTGGTAACGCTGGTCATCTGGATGAACAACAACGACGCCACAAGCGCAAATCAATTCCGGCCGAGTTGTCGAGATAACAAGGTCCTCACCGTCTTCGGTCGTCCAACGAACATCAACCAATTTGGTCATTCGACCAATTCGCTCCACTTCAGCATCAGCAATGGTCGTTCCTTCGACTGGGTCGTAGATGTTGGGTCTCAAATCTTCGACGATGTCTCCTTTCTTGAACAGTTCAATGAAGATTGATTGGGTTACTGATCTGTAATCAGGAGCGTCGGTGAGATACTCTGCGGCAAAATCGCAAGATAGGCCAACACGAGCAGCAGTTTTTCGCATGGCTTGTGTGAACGTCTCGATCGTTTCACGACATAAATTGAGAAACTCTTCTCGGCCGTATGTCTTCATTTTCCGCTTTGTGTTCTTTTCGACGGTGAATTCAATATTGATTCCGTTCCGATCCACACCCCAAGGGAAGTAGACTTCCTTACCAAGCAATCGCTGAGAACGTGCCAGAACATCGATCATCGAATATTGTGCAACAGCGCCAATGTGCCACGTTCCCGATGGGTATGGAGGTGGTGTGTCAATCACAAAAATTGGTTTCCCACTCTGTGGATTGAAACCATATCGTTGTTGATAGGCATTTTCATCGGCGTAATGTTGTTCTTGTATGCTCTTTTCGAGGTCGATTGACCATCGCTTTTCTGGAAGTCGAGGCGTTCCCATGCTTAACACCGGCCCTGCCCCCTGTGAACGGGGGGGTCCGATTGACCCTGTGTGCGTTTCTTTTTCAACGGTTCCCTCACAACGAGACAGCAATACTTTCAATGAAAGACCCGAGGGGCCACTGGGTAGCCGTATGCCGGAAGACGCCGAAGACACAACATCCTCCCATGGTGAGGAGGACGTTGGACGCATTCAGGCGATTGCTGACTACAGTCGAGAGCGTGTACGAGTAGCCTCGGTTGACATCTCTGCCCGAGTGCGTGACTTTGATGCAAAAAAGGCAGTTGATGCAGTTCTCGAAGCTCCGAAGAGGTTGAAACGGGAATGGCAAAAAACCGGAGCAACAGGTGTTATCACACGTTTTCCGATTGCAACAGTGGCCTTGTTTTTGATGATCACATTGTATTTTGTCACAACGTCAGGATTCCTTGACGACACGCAGTTTGATGATGATCCGAACGAACCTGCACTCAATGTCAATGGTGACATGGAAGTATACCTCCCAGATGGGAGTGAAGTCAAGGAACTAATCGAAATGGTTGAAGCGGATTGGACGACCAACGTCATGGTCATTTACATAGAATCGGATAAAAACAACATAACTGACCAAAGGATTTTGCAAGAAATCAGTTATGTTGAAAAAAGCATCAATCCTTATGTCTCTGACAATGAAAGCGATGATGTCATTTACATTCTTTCAATTTCGACGGTACTGAAGGAAATCAATTCAAGTTTGCCGCGTGTACGTGACGCTTTCATCACCGAGTTGGGTCGCCAATGCCCATCTTTCCAAGAGGTCTGTGAGAACTTCGCCGCTAGTGTCAACACGGCATTGTCGGCAGGCGATGACCAATTTGCGGGCGGTTACGAAATTCCTTCCCAGACAACCATCGATTTGATCATCGGTGAAATGTACGAAAACGATGGGTCTCCTACGCCAGGTCTGGATAAACTCGCACGGAATACCAATGCATGCAGCGGCCAACCGAACGATGAAGGTACTGATGACAACGGTTGTTTTGATGGCGAGGACTTGAAACTCGATCGAGCCATTATGGCAGTTGCAGTTGTCGACTCTATCGAGGCCAAAGATATCATCGAGGCAACACAACAACGCCTTGACAACATCTCGACCGAACAGCGTCCATGTGAATTCGATCAAAACGGGAACCCAGCGAGTGCTGACCGTTGTACCTGGGACGATCTTGGCCTGAAAATGACTCTTACAGGGCCCGTTCCCATTACGAATTCTGTGACCGAGTTTTCGTTCCGTTTGTTCTGGGAAATTTTCCCGCTAGCAGTTGTCCTTGTCGCTATTGGTCTCTTTGTCTTCCACTCAGATCTTCTGCAAGCAGGTATCTCTGGTATACGCCCAATTCAAGGAATCAAAGTCGTCATCATTGCCGGTCTTCCAACACTGTGTGCAGTCTTTTGGACATTGGGAATTATCGGGGCATCGAATTATGAAGTGACGATGACGGTCATTATCGTGGGTCCAATTTTGCTTGCATTAGGTGTCTCGTATGGTTTGCACATCACCAACAGATACGCTGAAGAAGAAGGTAGCAGAACCGAAAAGATGCAAGCTTCGATGAAATCAACTGGTCGTGCTGTTTTCTTATCTGCTGTCACAACCGTCATTGGATTTATTTCGCTGATTTTCACGCCTATGGCGCCAATCAAAACCGTTGGTATTGCGCTTTCAGGTGGAATTGTCATCGTCTACATTCTAACGATGTTTATGGTTCCAAATCTTACCCTGATTCTTGATTTACGTAAACCGAAACATCCTCCACTGAAAGTGTTTGATGCTGCTGTTGACGTACCGGTCAAACGCAACCGTAGTCTTATTGCGTTCTTCCTAATCTTGGTATTCGTTTCAGCAACGCTTGGCCAGTCCAACGTTGAAGAAAACATCGACCTGCTGGGTATGGCTCCTGAAGGTGAGCAACCGGTCATCAAGATGAAACAATACAGTCGTGAGTTCAATGCAGGCCAAATCGGTATGGTTCTTGTCCACGCAAACGTATCTGGCGATGTCACCGACAACGACCCAACCAATGATGATCCCGCTCAAAATCTGAAAATCATTGACGGCCTAGAGAGGAATCTCAATACTGTTGAAAATGCATCTGCTGTTTCTGTCGTGTTCCTCATGAAAGCAACTGGACTTGCCCCTACTCTCTCTGGTCAACCACTCCTTGCACAAATTCAAGAGATTCCTGGCTATGATATTCTACCAGAGGATGTTCGCAACACCTTCGAAGTCTTGCTTGATCAAGAGGTAACACAAGGTGCAACATTTTGGGATTTGCTGACCACTCCTGAAGAATTTGGCTTGCCGGGTTCAACGCAGAGTCAAATTTTCTTGCTCGATGTATTCTACTCTTCTCTGACAAAAGAAATGCGTGAAATTTTCATCAATTCGGATTATGATCGAACGCTGATTTACATCGACATGCCATTTATTCCTGTTGCTGATACCGCAGTGGCTGTTGATCAAATCAACGAATACTCTGAGGGATTCCAAGGTACGCATCAAGAACGTGCTGAAAAACTGACAGGAGTCGCTGCAACCGCTATCGAAGTCAACAAATTGATTGTTGATTCGCAATGGACCTCACTCGGATTCGCCATCGTGCTTACGCTGATTGTACTCGCCGTCGTGTTCAGAGACATTCGGTATTCACTCTTGACGACATCACCTGTGATTGCTACCGTTGCACTCCAATGGCTCGTTATGTGGCAAATGGATGTGCCATTATCCCTCGTAACCGTCATGATCGGATCGATTCTTGTTGGCGTCGGGGTCGACTTTTCGATTCACATCGCCAATCGTATACGTGAACTTGGCGGTGGGATTGAGGCGATTCGTTCTGCAGCGGTTGGAACAGGAATGTCGCTGTTTGAGGCTGCAGTCGTCACATCGCTTGGTATGTTTACTGCCTATCAAATTCCAATTCCTGAAATCAAACCTTTCGTGACGGTTATCCTCATTTTGCTCTGGGTTGCAGCAGCAAGTGCTTTGCTCCTCCTACCCGCTATTTTCGTTACACTCGAGAAACTTGGAATCGGAGTTGTCGGTGGACCTTCTGCAATGTCAAGACGATTGGGACTTGGTAAAATGAAAGCAGATGACCCAGACGTTTTGGAAGCTGTTCTCATCCACGAACCGAGCAACAAAGAAGCGTGGTGAAGCCAAGCAAAGGGATAAGACCTGTATTCCTACCAACAAACATGGTCAAGTACTGGTTGATGAAGTCCGAACTCGACGTCTATCCCTACGCACAACTTGTTGCTGATGGTAAGACGCATTGGGATGGAGTTCGCAATTACCAAGCAAGGAACATGATGCGTGACGAAATGAAGGTTGGAGATTTGATCCTTTACTATCATTCAAACTGCAAACCACCTCATGTTGCAGGGATCGCCAAAGTATGCAATGAAGGGTATGGTGACTTCACATCTTGGGACTCCTCCTCAAAATACTTCGATGAGAAGTCAACTCCAGAAAATCCGAGATGGTTCATGGTCGATATTGAGCCTGTATGTGAACTCGAAAACATCGTCTCATTGGATGCTGTGCGACAAGAAGAAGCACTTGCAGATATGTTGCTGATACGAAGAGGGCAACGACTTTCGATTCAGCCAGTCAAAGAAAACGAATTCCGACACATCTGCAGTATGGGTGGTGTTGACCCATCCAAAATTGAGTGAAGTGATTCCATGCAACACATAAGCGCAACAGATCGTGCTCTCAACATAGAGTACGCCATTCGCGATGTGGTTGTTCCTGCTACAGAACTTGAAGCACAAGGTCACTCCATTATCAAGCTCAACATCGGTGATCCAATCGCATACCCGGGATTGCCAACCCCTTCACACATGGTCGAAGCCTTCGTCAAAGCGCTGAACGACGGAAAGAATGGTTACTCGCCGTCCTATGGTTTACCAGAATTACGTACTGCGATTGCGAACGATGAACGAACAAAGGGTTGGCCTGCTTCAGCGGATGATGTCTACGTTTGTCACGGTGTAACAGAAGCACTGCAAGTCCTCTTCCAGGCTACGTTGGATGAAGGTAGCCAAGTCCTTGCTCCAGGTCCACACTATCCTCCTTACATGGCGTATCCTCAAATGTACGGTGCTGAAACAATTGAATACCGATTAAATTCCGATGATGGATGGTCGCTTGATTTTGATGACATTGAGTCAAAGATGAACGATGATGTTCGACTGTTTGTTCTTATCAATCCAAACAATCCAACAGGTGCAGTGGTCGGTCAAGAAGAAATTGATCGGTTGCTACAGATTCTGAAACCATGGCCAAATTGTATTCTCGTTGCGGATGAAATCTATGATGGTCTTGATTTTTCAAACCGTCAAGTAAGTGCAGCAAGCCGATCTGATTCAATTCCAGTAGTAACCATGAACGGTGTCTCAAAGGTCTACTATGCACCAGGATGGAGGATTGGATACATGGCAATTCACGACCCAACATCTGTTTTGTCCTCAGTCCGAGATGGTGTTGAACGAATCCTTCGTTCACGTCTTTGTGCATCCACACCAGCACAACTAGGATTCTTGGCTGGTTTACAAGAAGACCGCTCATGGATGAAGGAATATTCCAAAACTGTGCAAGAACGTCGAGATGTCTGTCTCCAACGTATTTCTGGGATTGAGGGGCTTGAAGTTGAAACACCAGAGGGTGCATTCTACATGTTCGTTCGACTAACGGACGAGCATTGGAGAGAAAACGACAAGCAGTTTGTCCTCCAATTGTTGCATGAGGAACATGTATTGCTCGTTCACGGTTCTGGGTTCAGCCAAGACAAAGGAAAAGGACACGTACGGCTCGTTTTCTTGCCTGATGTTGCAACTCTTCACACAGCGTTTGACCGTATCGACGCCTTCTTGCAAAGACACCGTAATGCGTGATGAATGACGGCGAAGTATTCATGATGAATAATCACAGGGTTCGCTATATGCGGAAGGTATTCCTGGGCAGTGTCCTTGTTATCTTGGGACTCCTTCCACAAGTTTCAGCCTCAACGGTTGCACAGCCAACAGATTTTGATGTGGCTTATCTTTATCCTCTCTTGTCTGCTCTTTTTGTTGCAGCCCTCTTGTGGAAATTTTTCGTACCACGACAACTCTCTGCCCTGCAAGTAGCCTTTGAGATTGACGACAATCTCTACGAAGTTCATCGATTGACACGAACCATTGAAGATGCTCGAGAAATCCTACAACAAGGACGTGTGGCTTTTGGTGTCGGACTTTACATGATGGGGATGCTTGGCGTTCTCCTATTGATTTCTGAACTTATTTTCCAACCAGATGTTTATTTCGAGCCGAACCTGTGGATCATCGGTTTGTTTGTCCTTCTTCCCATTCTCATCTCTCCTTGGGAAACCATGAACGCTCAACTGGCCGGTAAAGGTGACACGAGAATCGGTGCAACCTCGATTGGTGTCGGTGTTCGACGTATTCTCACGCTTTCCATACTCCTGTTTGCTACCATGATTGCGCTCTTTTATGGCATGAACCAAAACGACGGAAAAATTACTCCGGTCTGGTTAGCGATTACCATGTTGGTCTTTATGGCGCCAACAATCCTTGCATACGGTCGCATCATGGGTGCATCTTGGAACATGTTGCTTGTGAACAAGTGGAGGACTGCGAACGGTCGAAAGAATCCTATCGATCCTGACAAACCATCCTTTGTCAACCGATTGTTCTCCTTGCTCCTTGTTTTATTTTTGATTACCATGCCAGTCACGGCTCTGAATGGTATTGTTACCGTGTTCCACGTTCTCTACAACAGTCCAAACAACAGTGAAGATATCTTGAACTTTGGTGGAATCATTGGTCACTCCATTTATGTGCGAATCGATCTTATTTCCGAATTTTTGTTCCATTGGGAATTCATTAAATCCATGCCTCAATTCCTGTCGTTCTATCTTTCGTTGAACATTGCGATTGTTGGTCTTGCGTTTATTTTTGAACTTACAAGAAACTTGATTCTCGGAGGGCAGACATTTGGTGGAATGTTTGGTGTTACGCTTGATACACCGCGTGAAATTCGTACCGAAGAAGCTGCACAAGGGCGTCAAATTTCATTTGCATTTGCTGGATTTTCTGGTTATACTGTGCTCCTCCTCCTCCTTGTTTGCTACAAGGAATTCGGGGACCTCATGCCGTTTACTTCCGACTTGGAAAATCGAGGTTTTAACGAAGAAATGCGGTTGCTCGCGACATGGATGTTTATTGCAGTTGGTAACGCTGTCTTCCTTTTCACTTGGTTGTTATCGGTTGCACGATTGTCACCTCTTCGCCAGATTCGCTTTGATTTGGACCCTGAGGAACGACGTGAAGGCGCTGTCATGTTGGCTGGTGGTGATTGGATGCGTGAGTACATCGATAACGCTGCTCTCCAAGAGGATCTCGACGCCCTCATTCGTTTCCAAAAACAATCAATCGAAGGTGACCAATCTTTGGTTCGTCATGAAAAAGCACGTGCAAAAATGTGGTCCTGTGCCATTCGTGGATTGTGGCCAAAATCCATCGAAGAAGCGAAGAAAGTGCTCGCTCAATCAGGCGGCGACGATGACGAGGCAAGGATGTTGATTGCAACCGGCTACATTGCGACACGTCGATTGGATGCAGCACGAGGTGCATTGCGTGGCTTGCAACAACCTGAAGGATACGATGAGCCTGAGCTTCTGGCGTTCATTTGTGAATGGATTGATCCATGGCACGGTAGTGTTGACGAGGATGACTTGTGGGATTGGGAGAACAATTCGACCATCGACCACCTAAACGAAAAGATGCGGATGCTTCGATATTGGTCGCCTACGTTTTCCAAAGAAGCCACACAGCACAAAGACCGAATCTCTCTGGTCTCATCGATCTCCAATGTTGCCACTCTACGCATGCAAAGGAAACACGAAGAAGCCTTGGAATTGGCTTTGGAATCTGTCAAGCAAGATCCGCTTGGGGTTCGACCTCGTATTGCTGCAGCATTGTGTCTGCTCGACCGGGGCGATTGGCATCAAGCCCTCTCAATTTACAAAGAACTGCGTGAAAGCGATGTCAATGACCCTCGTGTCAAGGCTCTCTCTGTTATACTCGGTCATGAAGCAGATGCAGAAGACATTGAGGTTTCATTGGTTCTCGAAAAAGGAAAGTCCTTGCGGCGATGGCTCGATGATGCTCCGGTGAATCCAGTAGCAGGTTTAGCCACGAAAGGTGGAATTGATGAAGCCATCAACGCCAACATTATGATCGTCAACCACGAAGCGGTTCGCAGAGGTATGACGCCACGTTATTCATCATCGCTCGTTCATCGAATTGTTCAATTCTTCCTGTTACCTATGATCTTCGTAGTTGCAGGTATCGGTCTGGACTCCATCTATGGACCTGCTGAGGGTGCCGTTGCTACTGTGACGTTGTTTGTTCTTCAATTTGGAATGCACCGCTTTAATCGACAACAACGCAAACAAATCAAACACCGAGATCAACGGTCCTTGGTTCAGTATGCAAAAATGATGAAACGTTCGAAGGTTAAACCTAGTCGAGATAACATTCCCGTAGGAACACATCTCTTGCTGTCTGGCATCCTTGTAACTGTCAACGGTGTTGTCTTGGATATTGGTCTCCCTGGATGGTTGACGGAACGTTTGCCCAAGGATTCCGATAAGACGATTCGATCGAGATTGAAGCGTAATGCGCTTTCAATTTCCAAAAACCGACCAGGTAAGCTCTCTATTCTTTCTTCAGGATGGTGGCTGAAGAGGCCAAAAGAAGAAGATTCAGACACGCCTGCTCTCGAACGGTTGATTGGTCCTGTTGCCTATCGAGGCCGACAAGCCATGGTCCAGAAAAAGACCACAGCACTCAACCGCTCGACAGGCATTGGTCCGAGTCGAGCGCCTGTTTCTGACCTGAATCTCTCCAGTCGTAATGTTCCGACACATACCATCGCAAGTGAACGCTCCACATACTCTGGTCCAAGAAGGCCAAGTCAGCGTTGAATTCCTGTTGGTCGTTTCACAGAATTCATGAACCTCGTCGCCTAGCGTATGGCATGGGAAATCTCTCTCCACGTGATTCGGTGAACGCAGTCCTCGATGCATCTGCGAAAAGTGCACGATTGTATGGGCACGGCCTCGGCATGATTGCATCTGAAAACATCATTTCACCCAATGTTAAACGAGCAATAAATTCCGATCTTCATGGGAGATATGCAGAAGGGTTGCCAGGTAAGAGGTACTATCAAGGCTGCGATGATTTCGACACAATCGAGGACATTGGAATCAATCTAGCAAAGAAGGTTTTTCAAGCAAATTTTGCCAACATTCAATCTACCTCGGGCACCGTTTCGAACATTGGTGCATTGAAAGCTCTTGCAAAACCGGGTGATGCAATCACCGCCGTTTCAACCGCCGATGGTGGACACATTTCCCATGCTCGGATGGGTGCTGTAGGATTACGTGATCTCAACGTTTCCACGTATCCATGGGATGAGGATAGGATGGAACCCGATGTCGATGCTTCTTGTGCTCTCATTCGCGAAGTAAAGCCCCAAATTACATTGGTTGGACAATCGGTGTTTCTGTTCCCTACGCCGTTGAAGGAGTTAGCCGATGCAGCGCATGAGGTAGGATCAACAGTGATGTACGACGGTGCCCATGTCCTCGGCCTTATCGCCGGTGGCGTATTCCAAGACCCGTTGCGTGAAGGTGCCGATATCATGACTGGATCGTCCCACAAAACCTTCCCTGGACCTCAAGGAGGATTTCTGCTATCATCAAGCGAAGATGCATCGTTTCATCGACGCCTGAACAATGCAATGTTCCCCGGTGTGTGCTCCTCTTATCATTTGCATCACGTTGCAGGAAAAGTCGTTGCACTTGCTGAGTTTGAGGCATTTGGTCAAGCCTATGCAACTGATATTGTACGCAATGCAAAGGCCTTCGCTGAGTCACTCGCAGCAGAAGGTTTTGATGTTCTCGCCGAGTCAAGAGGCTACACGGCATCGCATCAGGTTCTCACGAGGCACGGCGATACCGATTCAGGAGCCGGTGCTGTCGCTGCGCGGAAGCTTGAGGATGCTGGCATAATTACAAACATGAACATGCTTCCTGGAGATACAAAGGCAATGTCCCCATCTGGATTACGCCTCGGCGTTCAAGAATTGACACGTGTCGGCATGGGCGTCAATGAAATGGCGGAAGTTGCATCGCTCTATGCACGAGTCTTGCTGAAACAGGAAGCGCCTGAGCTGGTCCGTAATGACGTTCAGCACTTGAAATCCGATTTCCAACATGTTCAGTACTGCTTTGATTCCGAATCCATCCCTGCCTACGAAGGGATGTGAGGTTCATCGAACCAATCGTTACGTTGGACATCGTTCCAAAACGTGGCCAACTCATCCATCCATTGTTTGGTGAAGTCGTTCTTTGGAGACAGCACGAATTCCATACGTGGTGGAATCAGTTTGAAGCCATCATCGATCATCCACTGAGCCGCACATTCATCAATGGTGTCGTTGATTCTTTGGAGTTCAAGAACGCAATGCCTCGATTTGGGGGGTTGTTCCGGAAAAAGAAGTTCA
>CEPL01040336.1_pt1 | contig 11768 bp, 7 predicted proteins | sample 530541 | NCBI WGS metagenome assembly CEPL01 (sample SAMEA2620339, study PRJEB7988) | marine metagenome | biome: marine biome (ENVO:00000447); feature: surface water layer (ENVO:00002042); material: "saline water (ENVO:00002010), including plankton (ENVO:xxxxxxxx)" | depth 5 m
ATGGTTTGATTGTATTTATTGATGGTGTTTATCAAGCTGATAATGTTTATTCTGTTTCAGGAACTACATTAACTTTTGCAACAGCTCCTCTTAATAGTAGAATTATTGAAGTCTTTCAATTTAAAGTTAGTAGTATTGTTGGAGTTGCTCCAGTACTTGCTACTATGACTGGTGACGGTTCAGATACTACTTTAGATTTAGGCACAACTCCTGATTCAGAAAACCAAACTTTTGTAACTATTGATGGTGTTGTACAACATAAAGATACTTATTCAATTTCAGGAAGCACCTTAACATTTAGTACTGCTCCTCCAAATACTTCTAAAGTAGAAGCTATAATTTTTAACAATGTAAATGTCGCAAAAGAAACTTTTCAAGATGCTGATGGTGATACTAAGATTCAAGTAGAAGAAAGCACTGATGAAGATAAAATACGTTTTGACACTGGTGGTACTGAACGTATGATAATTGACAATTCTGGAAATGTTGGTATTGGTAATACAAGCCCAAGCAACGCTTTGACTATTGGCTCAACATCTGTAACTACTTCTATTCTAAGTGTTGTTGGTTCTTCTTCAGGATTTCCTCAAATAAGATTTAGTGATGATGCAAGTGAATCAGGTCAAGGTCGTGTTTTTTACGACTCCGCTAATGATGCTATGGGTTTCTCTACCGGACAATCAGAAAGAATGCGAATTGCTTCTGATGGCGATGTATTTATTGGTACAACATCTCACATGTCTGGTGGTTCAAATGCAGGTGATGCTGTTGCTGTAGTAAATGGTGGTGTTAATAGAGAAGGTATACCTTTTACAGATTTTGATGAAGCGTATGTATCTGATAATAGAGGTATATTTGAAGGCACAAGTGGATTCCAACCTTCCAATAATCCGGGAGGTTCAAATTGGTGGCATGTAATATCAAGAACAGTAGCTACAGGAGGGAGTGCTACTTACATAACTCAGACAGCAACAAGTATTACAGGTAGTATACACACAAGGTACAGTTCTGATAATGGAAGCTCTTGGTCAAGTTGGCAGTCAGTATAATAATTAATTAACAAACTCAAAGGAAAATAAAAATGGCAATAACCTACACATGGAATGTAAGCACTGTAGATGTTAAAGAAATAGACGGCAACGCTGATACTGTCTTTAATGTCCATTGGCGATTAAATGCTGAAGATGATGCTAATACTGTAAAAGACGATTTTGGTAACGATGTGCCTATTTCTACGTCAGTATATGGTACACAGTCTTTAGACACTTCAGACTTATCAGACTTTATAGCTTTTGCAGACTTAACTGTAAGTGATGTACAAGGTTGGGTTGAAACAGCTATAGGCGAAGATAGAATTACAGAAATGAAAGCTAATCTTGATGCAACTATAGCTGAGTTAGTTACACCAACAATTCAAACTAAACAGGTGGGCTAATATGGAATTATCTTCATACATTATTTGGAACGCAATAATAACATTAGTTCTAGGACCAATACTTTATAGTATTAGACAGAACTCTAGTGAAGCTAAAAGACTAGATATTTTATTAAATAAAACTAGAGAAGAAATAGCTAGAGAATATGTTACTAAAGACGAACTAAAAGATGATATGAAAAATGTCATGGACAGACTAGAGAAACTTGATGAAAAACTTGACAGACTCTTTGAAATCAGGTAGAATATATGAAAAAGAGAAAAGGTTTAAGAGCTGGAATAAGCTCAATTCGTCAAGACTACCGTTCTGGTGGCTTAGTTTCTAAAGAAGGTCCAAGACAAAATTTTTTTTATGGTGGAGTATCTGAAGGATTTATAAATTTTGACCCATTACAAAATTTACAAAATCTTCCCGGTATTGGATTAACATATACACCACCAGTTAATATCGGTTTTGGATATACACCACCAGACCCTAAAAATGTACCCGGAACTCCAGAATATAATGAAGCACAATCTAAAATTAAAGGAACTCCCCAGTATCGAGAGGCACAACAAATGGCAAAATCAGAAGACGTAAATAAAACAAGACAAAAATTACAGGAAGAGGCAGCAGGTCAAGGCACTAATGTCTCTGGACCAGATGTTAAAACTATTGAAGAAGTTGGTGGTAGTGGAGTTGGACAAGTTGCAGCTGGAACTGGTCAAATTAGTTCAGGTGAAACTCAACAAGTAGGTACTAATATAGCAACTCAACAGCCTGATGAGCAAGTAACAACTGTTGATACAATAGGAACTATGGCTCAACCTAGTCCTATTAAAACAGAAACTATTACAGATGTTGCTCAAGCTAGTGCTGTTACTCCTACTGCTCAAGTAGGTACAGTAGGCACAGAGTCTATTGTTGAAAACACTGATATTATGAGAACAGCTACTCTCGAAGGAGCTGATGTTGATATCAAAGATGGAGCAATAGCACAAAGAGTTGTAGCCGAAATGTCTCCTGAAGCAGTTGCTCAAGCTGCTGAAGTTACAGGTTTAGATTTAAGAAGAGTCACCAGAGCAAAAGAAGAACTAAGAACAGCAGGTGTTGATGACTTAACTATTTCTCAACTAGGTAATGACCCTAAAGCTCTTGAAGCTAAATTGATGGAGCTAACTGATGAACAAAGAGGTTTAGTGGAAGGACTACCTCAAGAAGCTTTAGTAAGTAATCAAATGGATTCTTTATTAAAGGGTATTGAAAGTGGTTCAATTCCTAACTGGGCTAAACCTGCAGTAGCTGCTGTTGACCAATTATTAGCTCAAAGAGGTTTAGAAGCTTCTACTGTAGGTAGAGATGCATTACTAAATACTATTATTCAAAATGCTTTACCTATTGCTGAATCTAATGCAAGAGCTATTCAATCATCTATAGCTCAAGAAAAAGGAATTGAAGCTCAGATAGCATTACAAAATGCTCAGTTTAGACAACAGACAGCATTACAAAATGCTGAAAATGTTTTTAGTTTAAACATGGCTCAGTTTAATGCTGACCAACAAAGAGAGTTATCTAATAGTAAATTCTTTCAAACAGTTAGTTTAACAGAAGCTAGTAATGACCAACAAGCTACTATTCAAAATGCAGTATTATTGTCTCAACAAAATATTGCTGAAGCAACTATTGACCAAGAAAGAAAAATAAATAATGCAAAATCTTTTTTACAAACTGACTTAACAAATTTAAGTAACAAACAACAGTCTGCAATTTTAGCTGCTCAAAATCAACAACAATCAATTTTAAGTAATCAAGCTGCTCAGAATGCTGCTAAACAATTTAATGCTACAAGTCAGAATCAAATGAATCAGTTTATGGCAGGACTTGCAGCAGATGTTGATAAGTTTAATGCTACTCAATTAAATTTAATAAAACAATTTAATGCTAATTCATTAAATACTGCAGAAGCAAGAAAAGTTCAAAGAAATGCTGAAATAGAAAAATTTAATGCTAGTACTAGAAATCAAATTGAACAATTTAATGCAGCTATAGAAAATAATAGAGTAGAATTTAATGCAAGAAATCAATTAGCTATTGCTCAATCTAATGCTCAATGGAGAAGACAGATAGCTACTGCCGATACTGCAGCTATAAATGGTGCAGCTGAAATGGCAGCAAAAATGAATTTTGATTTAACTGCTCAAGCTCAAGCAAATTTATGGCAAGACATGAGAGACCAAGCAAGTTATATATTTGATGCTGCAGATAGAGATAAAACTATAGTTGCTAATTTAACTGCAGAATTTTTATCAGGTTCTTATTCTGATAAAGCTGCAATGAAAACTAATTTTGATATTATGAAAACTTTAATTTCAACTTTAACTGATTACACAGTTAATAAATTTATTTAATAGGAGGTGTATTTTCGGGTTTATTAAAAAAGCAATTAAGAAAGTAACCGGTGCTGTTAAAAAAGTAGTTAAAGGTGTCGGTAAAGTTGTTAAAAAAGTTGCCAAGGGTGTTGGCAAAGTCGTTAAGGGAGTTGCCAAAGGTGTTGGTAAAGTCGTTAAGGGAGTTGTCAAACTCGGTAAAAAACTTTTAAAGAACAAGTTTGTGCGGATAGCTGTGCTTGGAGCACTAATAGCCACTGGAGTTGGGGCTGCTGCTATGGCTGCTGCTGGTACTGGGGGGTTAACTGCAGGTAGTTTCTTTTCAACTTTAGGAGGTGGTTTTACTACAGGATTTGCTGGAGCTGGTGGGTTTGGTCAAATGATGACAGCCGGTTTATTTGGAGCTTCTGGAGCTGGAGGAGTAACTGCAGGACTATTAGGTTCTGGTGGTGTCGGACTAGGAGCTGCGGGAATGTTTGGTGCTACTGCTAGTACAGCTGGTGCAGCTTTAGCAGGAACTACTGGTGCTTCAGTTTTTGCAGGAGGAGGTGCTTCTCTCTCAGGTGGTGCTTTATTCGGTGGAGGTTCTGTTGGTACAGCTATAATGCCTAGTGCTACTGCTACTGCTGTTGCAGGGGCAGCACCTACAACTGTCATGGGTAAAATTGGAAAATGGGCAGGTAGTGCAGTCAGTGCCGGAGGAAAAATGGTTGTTGGTGGTTTAATGATGAATGCTGTCATGGGAGATAGAGAAGAAGACCCACTATATCGTAGTGGTAGTGGTCGAGCAACTTCATTTTCTAGTAACACTAGAGAGATGGTAGATGTTGGTCAATATGTAGATAGATATAGTTCAAGTAGTCGTTCTGACTTATCAGGAATATATGGCACAATGATGAATAATTTAGCTTACGGAAATGGCTCTTTAGATTACGCTAGAAATACGCAAGTAGCTTTAATGAGTGGCATTAATGTAGCACCAATACAATATACGTAAATATTATGGAAAACGAAAATAAAAAATTAAAAAAAGTAGTTGCCCCAACTTTGAGTGAAGCAACTACTAAAACTTTAGAAAGCTTGGTTGATGCTGATATTACTTTAGAAGATTTTCTAGATACTGCTAGTCCTTTTAACAATAAAGTTGAGGATAAAATACCTTTAGATGATACAGCTGACCCTAGAACAGAAGCAGATAATTTAGAATTAATAGCTGACCATTTAGCTAGTTATCAAAAAGTTCCGGGGAAAGGATTAACCAATGACCCAGAAAAACCTTACCCTTGGGAAACTGCTCCTGATTTTGCTAATCCTAGAGATGCTCAAGATGATATGTTCGTTTTACTGTCTACTCCTGACGTAACTAAAAGTGTTTTAGAAGCTTTAGCTTCGGGAATATCTGTTGCAGATTTAACAGGTCTATTTGTATTCAATGGTTTTATGAGTGGTAAATTTACTCCTGATGTAGGTTTGTTAATTGCTGAATCAACAGCATTTTTTATAATGGCTTTAGGTGAAAAAGCAAATATTGAATATAAAATAGAAACAGACGATTCTGATTTAGATGATATGGTTGATGACAACTTAGCTGAAAAACTTTTACAAATGGATAGCATGAAACAAATTGCTACGTTAAGTAGTAAAAAGGATGTAAAAGAATCAGATATTCCAAGTGAAATTGTTGAAGAAGTAGAAGAAAGAGTAGAACCTAGTTTACTTGCTCCAACTCAAGAAGATACGGAAGAACCAAAAAGTTTATTAGATAGGAAATAATTATGGCAGAAAATAAAGATTTAGATTTTAGTGGTTTATTTGATAGCAGAGCTAATCTCTTAGACCAAAGAAAAGCAGAAGAAAGACGTACACGTAGGCAAAGAAGACGAGACGAATATAAAGAATTATTTGCTAGAGGTTTTACTGAAGAGTTTTTATTTGCTGGACCAGAAAGAAGAAGAAAGCAACAGTTGGCTATTAATTTAGCAGAAGCTGAAACTATTGCTAAAAATTTTAATATGGAAAAAAGACTTGAAAGACAAGCTAAAAAGTATGAAGAATTAAATACTATTATGAATCATCCTGTAGGATTTAATGCAGGTGTAAAAAATTATGTAGTTGAAAATGTAATGCCTAGCACTGACGAAGGTAAAGCATTTGCAGCATTAGATTTAAATATTTTAGGTCCAGAAAAAAGAGAAGCTACTGTGAAAGCTTACAATGATGTCGTTAGTAACTATACTAAATTGTATACTGATTACTGGTCAAACATAAGAGATTATGGAGAACTAAATCAAACTATTGACGAAGGTAGAGCAGCAAATACTAAACTATTAAATGCTCTATCTGCTAATGCCTATTTTGAATCTGAAAAAGGAGTAGGAGTCTTTGGTGTCATTGGTGAAGAATTAGGTTTTAATTCAGGTGAAAGAAGTAAGTTGCAAGGACTATTAAATTTAGCTAAAGAAGATATTAAAAATTATAAAGAAAGAATGGATGAGTTATTTAAAGTTCCTATGTTAGGCGAAAATAATAAAAGTAATGTTGAAACTTACATAACTCCTGCTTCAGCAGTTACTAAAAACTATGAAGCTGAAAGTAAAACTTTTGCTGAAGAAATGACTAGAGTAATAGATGAAGACAAGAAAACAGATAAAAATACAGCTGCAAGACAAACTCAAGAAATTATAGGTACATTAGGTAATATAAAATTAATGATTGGTGAAGATGTCAGTGCTTTATCACAAGAAGATAAAGATGATTTATCTAGGATTGAAGTAGAAGGATTTAATATCTTTAAAGGTAAAGTTCGTCAAAGAGGTCCTATTGCACAATTTTTTAGATTTGATGAATTTGGTTCACAAGTTTCAGATGAACGAAGCACTGATAATTATGAAATAAGAAAAAAGAGAATAATTGATGGTAAAGTTTCTTATGAAGTTCAAAACATATCAATGGAAGCTGCTCTGGCATCTTACTTACCAAAAATTGCAGACCAGTTAAAAGCTCAAGATATAGACCAACAAACCGGCAGACCTAGACAAGAAGGCAACAAACATTATTATTATACTTTAGCTAGAGATGCGTTAGTAAGAAACGGTAATATTTACATTAGACCAAGTGATACTAATAATCCTACTGAAGGTAAAGTAGTATTTGATTTACCAGCTAATGTAGTTGATTTGTCTGCAGGAAGTCCTCTACCTAAAGATGGCTTTGGTATTACAGACTTTTTGTACACTAAAATGCAATTAGCTCAAGACAAAAATAGTTTAACTCAGAATGACTTTTTTGATAAATCAATTAATACTGAAATAAATTTTTATCAATCTAGATTAAATGAAACAACAGACCCAACTAATCGAAGTTTTATTGAGGGTAAATTAGATTTATTAAATGATATAAAGAACGATGGCACAAGTAAATTAAAAGTTAAGTATCTAATAAAAAGTTTAATAAAACCTATTTCAGCTTTAGAAAATACTAGAGTAATTATTGAAAATGGTGCTGGTATTGAAAATACTAGATTAGTTTCAGGCACTGTTTCTAAAGAAGAAGCAGAAAAATACTATATAAATTATATTAATAATTTTAATAATGGTGAAGATGATATGGAATTATTTAATATAATTTATAATAAATATAGATAATTAAAATCAATAAAATTTTTTAATATAAATGACAGATATAGATTTTAAAAGTGTCTTTAATACTTCTAATCAAAAAGAAGAATTAGACAAAACTCCCTCCTTTGATTTAAATAAATCAGAAACAATAGATATGAGTAATATCTTTTCTAATACTCCAGAAAAAAGTTCTTTTACAAGTCTTTACGCTTCTCCAAGTAAACAAGCTAAACAAGAGTTTAAAAGTATTGCTGAGTTTGAAAACGATGAAGAAGTTTTAAAAGACTGGGATATCGTTGCTAAAGTATTAGACCAAAAAGGTGAAAGAATTTCAGAAACTTTAAGAGACTCTGAGCATAGTTTGTGGTCAGCTATGACTACAGCCTATAAAACAAATGACATTACTAAAGATGAAATAGATGCTTTTAATAGATTAAGAACTAAATTTGCAAATACAAAATTAGATGGAGCTAAAGAAAAATTAGAAATGTTTAAAGATGTAGCTATTGATACAGTAGGCGACCCTTTTACTCTTTTAGCTCTAGCTTTTGCTCCTTGGACTGGAGGAGCTACTTTAGCTGCTAAACAAGCAGCCACAGAAGCTATCAAAGCAGGAGCTAAAAAATATGCTTTTTCACAAGCTGCTAAAGCCGGAACAAGACCTGCTATTTTTACTGCTGCTGAAGGTGCTACTTGGAATGGTGCACATAATTATTTTACTCAAGATATTGACATTGATTTATTAAATAGAAATAACATAGATGCTAAAGAACTAGGATTAGCTACTGGTATCGGACTTGTAGCTGGAGGAGGAATTGGTAAACTTACTGGCATGTATGATGGTTATAGATTTTTTAAACAGCAGTATAAATACTTAAATGAAGATAAAATTATAAAAACTACAGAAAGAAATTCACGACAAAAAATAGTAGAAGACAATACTGAAAACTCTTACAATCTTTCTAGTCTATCAGCTAAAACAGGAGAAACTGCAGACTTTTTTATCAGTAGATTTTTTGGTAAATCAACCACAGAATTTAGAACTAAAGCAAAAGCATCATCGACTTTACAAAACCTTTTACAACTTTATCGTTATGATTCAGATAGAACTTTATTAGGTAAAAATAAACCTAAAGTTGGTCCTCGAACCTATCATGAAGAAAACAGTAAATACTATGGTACTTATCGTAAAAATCTTGATATTGCACTTAATATCATAGGAAGAGTTGGTTTTTTTAATCCAAAAATTACTGCAAAAGATAATGCTGCTTTATTAGAATTAATTCAAACTGGAGGGAAAGCAACCACTTATACTTACAAAAATAATCTCTATGAAATTCCAGACAATGTTAGATTTGGATTTACTGGTGGTATTGATAAAAAAACTGGTAAAAAAATAGTAGGTATTAAAAATCTTTTAAAAGATGCATTTAAAGAAGGAGAAGATATTGGATTATTTACTTCCTCTAGAGAAGTTAAAAACTATTTTCCAAGAATGTATGAGCATTCATCTATTGAAAAATTAAGACCAGAATTTAAAGAGTTAATAATAAAATACGGATATGCTAATCCTGATAATAAAGTTTCTGATAAGTATTTAACTAAATATATTAATGCAGCTGGAAAAGAAGAGGTAGGTATTCCAGCAGATACATTAGGTAAAGACATGGATATATTTGGTATTGACTTTATGGACACAGCCAGAAGAAATTTAGGTAAAGATGCAAGTGAGTCTAGTGTAATAAAAGAAGCTCAAAGTTTAAAAGCAGATAAAATTATTGAGGACATGTTAGATTTAAAATACACTCCTTTTCAGCTTAAAACTACTCCTAGTGTTGGCTCTGGAAAATCTTTTTTACAACACAGAATATTTAATAATATTCCTGAAGATGAGCTAAGACCTTTTATGAGCACTGATGTAACAGAAGTCTTAGGAGATTATATTACTAATGTTTCTTCAACTTATGCCAGAACTAAATTATTTGGTAAAACTTTAGGTGATTTTGAAAATAAATTTTTAAATAAAATAAAATTAGAATTACGAGCAGCCGGTGCTAGTGAAAGAGAAATTACAAATGCATTAGAAAGATTAGTTAACTTACATACTCTTACAACTGGTATTGCTAGACCTTCTGATTTGACAGGTACATATTCAAGAGGTGCTGAGTCATTTGGAAGAAACGTGTCTGAGTATGTTCGTCTAAGTCAACAAATGGCTCATTTACCACTAGCTACTTTATCTAGTGTAACAGAACCTTTAATATTACTCTCAAGAGTAGACTTAGTAGACACTCCAAAAGTATTCAAAGAAATAGCAAAAGGTTTAACAAAAGAAACTATAAAAAACTTTGACCAATTAACTAAAGGAGCATTATCATACATTCCAGAAAATACTCCTATTATAGGTCGTTTTGGTGGTAAACAAAGATTTAAAGATATAGATGACGAATACTGGCAAGAACTTTATGAAGCTAACTTAGCTTTAGAACAATCTGCCTTAGATGGTTTTGATAGACTTGCAAGTGGAGATATTCTTACTAATAAATTTGCTAGAAATGTTCAGAATACTTTCTTTAAAACAACACTACTAACTCAATGGACTAGAGCTGTACAAGGTGCTGCATTTACAACAGGTAAAACTTTAATTAGGAAAAATGCTAAAAAATTATACGAGCATGAGATAGGTGTTAAAAAGTTATCAAGTGGTCGAATAAGAGATTTAGGCATGAATCGAAAAGAATACTTGGAGGGTCAACTTAAAGAATTAGGAATTGAACCAGCTGATGCTATGAACTGGTATCGCAGCTCTTTAGATGAAGATACGTTAGTTTTTAATAATACTAAAGCTCAACAATCTAAATTCTATAAAGAACAATACTTACCTGCTGCAGGAAGATTTACTAATGAAATTATTCTTAACCCCTCAATAGGAGCAGCTAATAAACCATTATTATTTTCATCTGGTGGGGGTAAACTACTACTTCAATTTGCTAGTTATCCTACTGCTTTTTCTAATATTGTTCTTAAAAGAATGGTGAATGAAATGAAAAACTATCCTATTCAATCAGGCATAAAAACTTTAAGTGCTTCATTATTAATGACAGCTGTAGCCTTACAAGGAAACTACTTAAGAAGCAATGGTGAAAGATGGAATAATCAAACTGACGGTGAAAGATTAGTAGATGCTTTTGAAAGAACTGGATTAGCAGGACCTATGAGTTATGGAATGAGAGCTTATGATGCAAAAACTAAAGGTGGTTCAGGTATACCTGCTTCAATAGCTAGAGGTTTTAGTGGACCTTTCCTTGGAGATGTATTTGATATGATTGAATACAGACTAGGTTTTGGACAAGCTTTAACTAGAAATTTACCTTATAGTCAAGTTTATGATTTTGTAGGAGGAGAAGGCACTAAAGCAAAAGTTAATGATTTAGCAAAAAAATTAGATGATGAATTAAATGACATTATAGAAGGTCAAAAAGAATCTTCTTCTGGCAGAGTTAAATATAGAATAGGTGGTGAGGTTGATGTTCCTAACGCTTCTAAAGAACCAGAGAAAAGAGTAAATAAAGTGACAGGTATGCCTTATGATATTGAAGCTGGTCCTAATGCTCAACCTGAAAAAACTAGAGTGGGCTTAAGTGAAGAAGGTAAGTTTTTAGGAGCATTACAACGTAGAAAAAATGCTTACTATGGTGGTAGATTAACCATGAGTAATGGTGGTTCAGTTTTAGAAGCTATTAAAAAAATTAGAGGACAAGCTGTAGCTGATGCATTAGTTGAACATTCAAATGACGTTGCTGAAATAGAATCTAGAAACAATGCTGCTGCAATTCAAAAAATTAAAAGAGATGGTAAGTTTGTAGATGATGGTCCGGGAAGAGGGAAATATCAATATGAAATGAAATATTCAAAAGGCAGTGGTGCTAATGAAACTGCAATAACTAGATATAAAGAGTTTCATAAAAAAAATAATTTAAAAATACCTGACGAATATCAAATTTTATTAAATGAAAAAGATGTAGATTTTTCAAAACTTCCTGAAGAATTACAAAATGATATTTTTTATGCTGATAAAAATGAAGGTCTTATACCATTAGATGATTTAGCTTCTGGTAAATTAACTTCAAAAGAAGCATGGTTAAAGTATCACTGGGCAGGTAAAGAAAAAGACAGACCAATGAAAGAGAAAATGTGGGATGAAAGATTTAATAAATGATACTATATAGAGAAAAAGATTTAGACGAAGCCTACAAAATAGATTGTAAAGCTCGTACTCGTCATAACGTACCTTGGGTAAAACGAGAAGAGTTTAGAAAAATATACGAAGATTTAATGGATTTATA
>CEPL01089415.1_pt1 | contig 11760 bp, 16 predicted proteins | sample 530541 | NCBI WGS metagenome assembly CEPL01 (sample SAMEA2620339, study PRJEB7988) | marine metagenome | biome: marine biome (ENVO:00000447); feature: surface water layer (ENVO:00002042); material: "saline water (ENVO:00002010), including plankton (ENVO:xxxxxxxx)" | depth 5 m
ACTTTTTATTTTTTAAGAAATTCTACTTCTGGTGCATACACAGTACAGTTTAAATATGTTTCTGGATCTGGTGATTCGTTTACTTTTTCTGCTACAGACAAAGGAGATCAATTAATTTTTGCATCAGCTAACGATGGAACTAATCCGGATATCATAACTTTAGCTTTTGGAGATGGAGATGTTACAACAACTGGAACACAAACTTTAACAAATAAAACTTTAACCTCTCCTAAAATTGGAACAAATATTCAAGACACAAATGGAAATGAATTAATTACTTTAACAGCTACAAGTTCAGCTGTTAATGAAGTCACTTACGCAAATGCTGCAACAGGAAACAATCCATCCATTACAGCATCTGGAGGCGACACTAATATTGGTATAGATCTTAAAACAAAAGGTTCTGGTGTAATTAAAGCAGAAGATGGTGGTGGAACTGTATCAGCAGTTAAAATTGCAGGAAAAGAATCTATATGGATTCCAGCAGTTGCTATGTATCCTAATACTACAAACGGATGTGCAGACCTTGCTCAGGTTGAATTATCAAATGGACCTGAAATTAAAACTTTAGATTTTGACAAAGATTCAGATGAAAACGCACAGTTTGCTGTTGCATTTCCTAAATCATGGAATGAAGGCACAGTAACTTTTCAAGCATTCTTTACAGCAGATTCAACAAATACAGGAACTGTATCTTGGGTGTTAGCAGGGGTTTCTTGTGCGGACAATGATACTATTAACGTTGCTTTTGGAACAGGTGTAGCACCTACAGCAAAAGCACACAGTGGTACAGCAAATGATTTAGACGTTACAGCAGAAAGTGGAGCAATAACAATAGCAGGCTCACCAAGTACAGATGAGGAAGTTTACTTCCAAATAACAAGAGATGTATCAGCAGATTCTTTAACAGCTGATGCAAAACTATTAGGAATTAAATTATTCTTTACTACTGACGCTGCTAACGACGCATAAGGAGTAGAATATGTCTTTTGGATATCAAATACTTGGATTCGGTTCAGGTGGTATAAAAATAGAACGAGAGTGTCAATATTTAGTCGTTGCGGGGGGAGCAGGCGGAGGAGCCGGCGGCGGCGGAGGTGCTGGAGGTTTTAGAACCTCTGAAGACTCTTCTAATTTAATACTTGAAGCTGGCGATTATACAGTCACAGTTGGAGCAGGCACAGGCCCTGTTCCAGGAAATTGCAGCTCAGACAGAGCTGGAAATTCAGTTTTTAGCACTATTACATCAACGGGTGGCGGTGGCTCTGGCTATGGTAACCCAGAAAAAGATGGTGGAAGTGGTGGTGTATTTTCGGGGGCAGGAAATACTCCCCCAGTTAGTCCCCCACAAGGAAATCCTGGAGGATTTCAGGTCCAATCTGGCGGAGGCGGCGCTGGTGGTAGCGGCGGAACTTCTACTCCAGGTGGTGGACCCGGTGGAGTTGGAAGAGACAGCTCTGTATCAGGATCTTCAGTAGAATACGCTGGCGGTGGAGGTGGCGGAGGCTACATTCCAAATGAAGCAGGCGGACCGGCACAAGATGGCGGTGGAAATGGTTCTCCTAGATCTGGTTCAGGATCTAACGGAACAAACGGTAAAGGCGGCGGAGGCGGCGGAATGGGCTTCTGCGGTAGCCCACCAAATGGTGCAGGAGGCTCAGGTGTTGTAATTGTTCAAGCACCTGCTGCAGCTACACTTACTGTTTCACCTGGAACAAACACAACATCAACTGCTCCTAGTGGAGCAAAAGTAGCAACGTTTACAGTGTCGGGGACACTAACAATAGCGTAATGGCAACTTTCGCAAAATTAGATGAGAACAATATTGTTACTCAAATTGTTAAAGTAGGAAACGATGTTCCTACTTCAGATGGACCTTTAGGGGACAACGACATGCACGTCGATGGAGAAACTTATTGCGCTAATCTTTTTGGTGGTACATGGAAACAATGTTCTGCTACGAACGCTTTTAGAAAACAAAACGCAGGAATAGGTCAAACTTACGATAGTGTTAAGGATAAATTTATCAGCGCTCAACCTTTTCCATCTTGGAGTTTAGATTCTAATGATGATTGGCAACCTCCAGTAGCAAGACCAGCTGAATCAACTTTAACTCTTGAAGAAAATGTAAGTATATTAAGATTTCCTAATTGGAACGAAGCAGAATATAGGTGGGAAAGTCAAGATGTTTTAGCAGATCCAATGGTAGATTATTATTGGAATACAGACACAAATTCTTGGGTAGCTAGTTAGTCTTTACTCTTTTAAATAAATATAGTATATACATTTATATAAAGTATGAATGTAGTAGATTTGTTTTCAACTCCGGTATGCGTAAAGAATTTAAAACCCTTATCTAAAGCTGTTGTGAAAAAAATTTATGCATATGAAACAAAAGAAGATTGGCAGTTTAAAATTTTACAAAGTAAAAATACCTACATACTTGATGAAATATTTTTAAAAAATTTAAAGAAAGAAATAAATTCTTTTATTAAAGAGTATGTTGATGAAATACTAAAACCTTCAAGTGATTTAAAATTTTATATTACTCAATCTTGGCTAAACTACACGAATGAAAAACAAACACACAATCCACACTTTCATCCTAACTCTATTATATCTGGCGTATATTATATAAACGCAGATTCAAAATTAGATTATATATTGTTTAAGAAAAATGTTTTTGAACAAATAAAAATATATCCTAAGGAATTTAATAAATATAACTCAGATACTTGGTGGATACCTGCGGCTACAGGAAAACTTATTTTATTTCCTTCTTCTTTAATGCATCAAGTTGGTAATGTTGAAGAGACCTACGGCAAAAGAGTAAGTTTGGCTTTTAATGTTTTTGCAAAAGGTAAATTTGGTTCGACAAAAACTTTAACAGAATTAAAGATATGAACATACTAGGCTTGCAAAAAAACCGTAATTCTTCTGTTGCTTTATTTTGTGATTTTAAATTAGTTTATTACAATCAAGAAGAAAGATTATCTAAAATAAAAAATGACAGTTTTTTTCCATTACACATTTTAAATGAAATAAAAAAATTAAATATTAAAATAGATAAGGCAGTAGTTACAGGATATAATACTTATGATGCTCATCTCCTTTATGGATACATGCACAAGATAGGTTTAATCGATTCTGTTTATGACAATGCATTTCATTTTTATAAGTCACATCATTTAGTTCATGCAGTAAAAGCTTTATACTCTTCTAACATGGATAAAGCTTTAATAATAGTTGCTGATGGCAGAGGTTCTAATTATATTTTAGATAATGGTAAGCAGGGACATGAAACTATCTCTGTGTATTTTGGCAGCCTAGAACACGGTCTTGACTGTTTTTACAAAAGATTACAGACCACTAGAGAGGGACACAAAGCAAAGGTAAGAGCAAATGAAATTTATGGTTTTGATTTTATAAGAGATGCAATTACACTTAGATACTTTCAAGATTTTGATGTAGATCACAGACCTGTGTCAGGTGCTTTTTATAGTAGAATGACTAGTCATTTAGGCTTTAAACCAAATGATGAGGGAAAACTAATGGGACTACAGGCTTACGGTAAGCCTAACAAAAAAATTGAAAACATTTTATCAAAAGATGATTTGTTTGTTTATAAAGATAAAAATGATGAACATATTAATTTTTCAGTAAATGTTGAAGAATACCCAGAGTTATATTACCACAAAAAATTAGGCTATAAACAAATACACTATGACATAGCTTATGAGAGTCAAAAACAATTTGAGTTACAAATAGTAAATGTTTTAAGAAGATTTATACACAATACCAAAAATGTAATTATAACAGGTGGGTGTGGACTTAATGTAGTTTTTAATTATGTGCTTAGAAAATCATTACCTAGTGATATTAACCTTTATGTTGATCCTCTATGTGGTGATGAGGGCAATAGTATTGGAGCTGCAATAACCTACGCTAAATATTGTGGAACAAGAAATAATTTTGATAATATTTATTTAGGACCTGAACCTGTTTACAATATAAAAAAAGGTAATGATAAAATAGAAACTGTAATTGAATATTTAATTAATAAAAAAATTGTTGGTTTATATCAAGGTAGAGCTGAAGCAGGGCCTAGAGCTTTAGGGAACAGGTCTTTGTTGTTAGACCCAAGAATTAAAAATGGTAAAGATATAATGAACAAGGTTAAAAATCGAGAATGGTTTAGACCCTTTGGTGCTTCAATTTTAGAAGAGGAGGCAGATAAATGGTTTGATATGGCAGGCATGAAAAGTTCTCCGTACATGTTATATGCTGTTAAAGCATTAAAAGGTGTTGCAGAAAAAATACCTGGAGTCATACATGTAGATAATACCTGTAGAATACAAACAGTTAATGAAAAACAAAATCCTGTGTTATATAAAATATTAAAACTATTTAATAAAAAAACAGGAATTCCAATATTAATGAATACATCTTTTAATTTAGCTGGAGAGACACTGGTTGAAACTCCAGAAGACGCGATTGAAACTTTTAATAAATCAGATATAGACTGTATCTATTTCCCAGATATACAAAAGGTTTACAAATAATGGATTTAAAACATAACGTATGGTTTTTTAAAAATGCTTTAGATAAAGAGTGGTGTAATAATTTAATTAAAAAACATACAAAGAATATGAGGAAAAAAGGTAAAGTTGGTGGCGATGGTTCAAAAATTTCAGCTAGTGAAAGTAAAAAACAGAGAAACTCTAATATACGTTTTATAAATGTTAAAGAAGTTTATGACACATTAAATCGTTATCTTGACTTAGCAAATAAAAATGCAGGTTGGAATTTTAACGTTGATTGGTCTGAGCAGCTTCAATTCACTAAATACGGAAAAGGGCAATACTATGATTGGCACATAGATATGTTTTGTGACCCTTACACAAACCATAAAAACCCACAGTTTGAAGGGAAGATAAGAAAAATATCTTGTAGCGTATTATTAAATGATCCTAGTGAATATGAAGGTGGGGATCTAGAAATAGGTTATTCTAATAAGCATAGAACACCTTTATCTAAAAATAAAGTAAATTTAAAACAATGTAATTTAGGACAAGGCTCTATTATTTTCTTTCCTGCATTTGTATGGCATCGCGTTACACCTGTTACGAAAGGCACTCGTTATAGTATAGTGATGTGGACAATAGGACCACCGTATGTTTAAGAAAAATAAATATCAAGTGTGTCGAAAAATAATCTCTCAGGAGTTGGCTGAGTTTTTGTTTAACTATCTTAGAATGAAAAAACAAACTTTTTATTCTTTAAAAAGAGTAGGAATTGATAATAAGTTATTAGGTTTTGATGGAGATGAACAGGCACCAGGGACATATTCTTGTTACTCTGATATTGCAATGGAGACATTGTTAGCTGTTACAAATGAAATTTTAGAGAAAAAAACTAAATTAAAATTATCTCCAACTTATTCATACACTAGATTATATAAAAATGGAGACATATTAAAAAAACATAAAGATAGATTTAGTTGTGAAATTTCTGGAACTTTAAATTTGGGAGGCGATATGTGGCCCATATTTTTACAGGACACTAATAAAAAGAAAATAAAAATTAGTTTAAATCCAGGAGATGCTTTATTATACTCTGGAAGTGTTCTTCCACACTGGAGAGAACCTTTTACTGGTTACATGTGTGGACAAGTATTTTTACATTATAATAATAAAGACACTAAGGGATGGGATAAAAACTTATTTGATAATAGACCTCATTTAGGGTTTCCATTTCAACGAGTTAATAAATAATGTTTGTTAGCACTTATTTTTCTACAATTGTTTGGAGTGAAGAAAAGCCAGAGTTTGTTAAATCTTTAAATAAAGCAAGTGATAAATATATTATTAATGCTCGTAAAAAAGAAAAAGACCACATAAAAAAATATGGCGATTTTGGAAAAGTGTATCACTCAACACCACTAACGGTTGATAATAATTTTTTAAATTTTAGAAATTATGTTGGTCAAAAATCTTGGGAGTATTTAGATCAGCAAGGTTATGACATGTCACAATATACAACTATGTTTTCTGAAATGTGGGTACAAGAATTTTCTAAAAAAGGTGGTGGCCATCATTCAGCACACATACATTGGAATCAACATGTATCAGGATTTTATTTTTTAAAATGCAGCGATAAAACTTCTTATCCTATATTTCACGAACCAAAGACCGGTGCAAGATGCACAAAATTAAAAATGAAACCAGATTTAAAGGGTGTATGGCCTGGTCATGAACAATTTCATATTACACCAAAACCAGGAACATTAATTATTTTTCCAGGATATCTAGAACACGAGTATGCAGTAGACTTTGGTATTAAACCATTTAGATTTATACATTGGAATATACAAGCAGTACCGAAAGAGATGGCTAGACAAAATGTATAATAATAAGTATAAACTATAATTCTAAAGAATGAAATATATAATTGAAGATTTTGTACATCCTAACGATGCTAAACTGTTAATAAATTATTTTGATCAATATGATCATCTTTGCAATGATGGTAGGGAGTCTCATAAAGATAGAAATCTTCATTTCTCAGCTATCCCAAATGTTAATATGAAAAACATATTGCTCTATTACGCTTGTAAAAATGAAATGTTTATAGATCACTATTTTAAAGCTCGCACTCACCTATTTCGAAAAATGAGGATGTGCCGATGGAGCAAAGGACACAGCATGCCCTTACATGTAGATCGCAACGATGAGCATGGAGATTTATTTCACTTCTCCTCTTTAATTTATTTGAATGATGATTACGAAGGCGGAGAGTTATTCTTCATAGAGAATAACAAAGAGAAAAAATATAAACTAAAACCTTTAAGTTGTATGATATTTCCAAGTGGAAAAGAATATGCACACGGAGTTAAAAAAATTTTAAAAGGAAAAAGGTATACAATACCATCATGGTACGTGCTAAAATGAAAGATTTTATAAAAAAACATTTAACTAAAGTTAAACATGCTACAAAAAAACAAAAAGAGAAAGAACTTTGGGACGTATCAGGTATATTAAAAAATAGATTAAATCAAAAATTAAAATATGATCTTAGACCATATGACATAGATACTATGGGTAGAGATGTTAAACCAATAACCACTAAATCTAAAGCAAATAAAATTGTTTTTGAACAACTTGATAAGTGGATTATTGTCGAAGCAGCTGAGTTACATAATTTTATTATTACACATAAATTAAAAGAAATTAATCTTGACGATATAATCGATGCTTTAGAATGGAATATAAATATAAACAAATAAAAAATTTTCTCGATAAAAAAACATTTAATAAAATTAAAGAGTTAATGCTATCTAATACTTTTCCATGGTTTTTTCACGAGTCTCAAACATCTGGTAAAACAGATGGTTTTTTTATGAGCCATAATTTTTATCACAACAACAGAAAAAATTCTATTTACTATGATTTAATTATCGAACCTATAATTAAAAAACTTAGTGTTCGAGTAATAGATGAGATACGGGCTAATTTATTATTTAAAACTAAACAGCATATACAATCTGAGTTTCATGTCGACAAAGATTATTTTTGCAATACAGCTATATTTTATATAAATAAAAACAATGGTTATACTTTACTAAAAGATAAAACTAAAATAAAAGTAGAGGAAAATAAATTGTTAATTATAGATACAAAAACATATCATGCTGCAGTAACTGCAACAGATACAGATAGAAGGATAGTAATCAACTTTAATTATTCATGATAACTTGTGAACAACATATGTTTGGCCCTTTGTTGTGTAAAACAACACTAAACAACGAAGATGTAAATAAAGTAAAAAAACTTTGTAGTAAAAAAAATAAAGATGCTAGAGATTCTTTAGCAGGAATTATTGATAATGAATATATAATAGACGAAAAAAAATATGCACAAATTCTTTCACCATACTTTCAACCTTTTAAAACAGCTTTTGATTCTTGGTACAATACTAATCTATCAAAACTACAATGCAATTCAGCGTGGGTGAACTATATGAAAAGCGGTGAATCAAACCCGCCTCATGTACATACTAACTGTCAACTATCTACTGTTTTGTATTTACAAATACCGTCTGGATTAAAAAAAGAAAATAAAAAATATAAAGGTAGATCTGCAGGACCTGGATCTGTAGTTTTTACTTATGGAGATAGCAGAGATTATACAGTGGATGAAAAATCTTTTTTACCTGTTAAGGGTGATTTTTTTGTATTTCCATATAATTTAAAACATTATGTATCACCTTTTAAAAGCAAAGGAGAAAGAATATCTGTTTCAGCTAATTTTAAAATACTATGAAATTTGCATTAAGAATTGAAAAACAAATAAAAAGATCAACTTGCCTATATGGTTTTGATTTTGATAATTTTAACGGTAAAGAATTTATAAAAGCCATTGATAGATCTTTAAACAAAGATAAGCGATGGAGTTATAATAGTAATGTTAAAGGAAAAAGAACAACAAATATATTTTTAGAAGATCCTAATTTTAAAAGTATGATAGCAGCTAGTAAAAATTATTTATCCTCATTTACTGATTTATTAAATCCAGAACATATTTTTTCAGATGCATATGGTATTAGACTTGATCGCGGAGACTGGACCGCGAATCATAGACATGGACAAGCAGATGTCTCAGGTATAATTTATTTAAGCAGTAGTAATCAAAAATTATTTTTCCCTGAACTTAAAGTTTATGTTAAGCCAGAGCCTGGAAGAATATTATTTTGGGACAGTTTATTGAGACATGAAACTAGACCTAATCTAGAAAATACTCCTAAACACGCGATAGTCTTTAATTTACACTATGCTGCGGGGCAGTACTCTGAATATATCTCTTGATATCGTTATAAAATAATAATAGAAATTAAGTAAAAACTCTATATAGTGTTGAAATTATGCTACAAAAGATAGGTTTTCTACCAGGTATTAATAAACAAATTACAGAAACCGGTGCTGAGGGGCAATGGGTAGATTGTGATAATGTTAGATTTCGTTACGGTATTCCAGAGAAAATAGGTGGGTGGAATCAATTAGGTAACGTTAATGAAAATGAGCTGACAGGGGCAGGACGTGGCCTCCATCATTTTGTTAATAGCTTAGGTAGAAGATACGCTATTATTGGGACAAATCGAATATTGTATGCTTTTTCTGGAGGTGTGTTTTATGACATACACCCTATTAAATCTACAACAACACTTACAAACGCATTTACAACAACTAACGGATCACCAACTGTTACAATAACTTTTGCAACAGGTCACGGTGTTGAACCTCAAGATATAATTTTATTAGATAACTTTACTACTATTACAGGATCTAACTTTGGTGCCTCTGATTTTAATAATAAAAAATTTATGGTAACTTCTGTTCCTACAACAAATACGCTAACAATTACAATGCCTTCAAATGAAACAGGTTCTGGTGCAACCACGTCTGGAGGAATTAGAGTGCAACATTATTTTACTGTTGGATCTGCTGTTCAAGAAAAAGGTTTTGGTTGGGGTCTTGGGTCTTGGAGTGGAGAGGCTTCTAATGCAGTAACTACAACTTTAAACGGAGCACTGTTAGATGATACAGCCGGGACAGGTGGATCTGGGACATCGATTACTTTGACTGACGCTACACAATTTCCAAGTTCTGGAACTAATTTTATTCAGGTAGGTAACGAAGAAATATCTTACACAGGTGTTTCTGGAAATAACTTAACTGGAATAACAAGAGCTGTTAGAAATTCTACAAGATCGGCTCATAGTGATGGAGCAACTGTAACTAATTCAACTGACTATGTTGCATGGGGTGAAGCTGCATCTGGTGACTTAGTTTTAGAACCAGGTATGTGGTCTATAGATAATTTTGGTGATAAAGCAATTTGTCTTATTCATGACGCTGAAGTATTTGAATGGGATTCTTCTTTGTCAAATGCAACAGATACAAGATGCACAATTATAAGTGGAGCACCAACTGCATCTAGACACATGGTTGTATCAACACCCGATCGTCACTTAGTATTTTTTGGAACAGAGACAACTATTGGAAATAAAGCAACTCAAGATGATATGTTTATAAGATTCTCTGACCAAGAGAATATTAATGTTTATACACCAACAGCAACTAATACAGCTGGTACACAAAGACTGGCTGACGGATCACAAATTAGAGGTGCTATTAGAGGTAGAGATGCGATTCTTGTTTGGACTGACACAGCATTATTTACACAACGTTTTGTTGGTCAACCATTTACGTTTGCCTTTTCACAGGTTGGAACTAACTGTGGACTTGTTGGACAGAACGCATGTGTAGAAGTTGATGGTGCTGCTTACTGGATGTCTGAAAATGGTTTTTTTAGATATGGTGGTAAATTAGAATCTTTAAAATGTCTTGTAGAGGATTTTGTTTATGATGATATAAATTTAAACTCTGGTAATCAAATGGTGTCAGCAGGATTAAATAATCTATTTGGTGAGGTAACATGGTATTATCCACAATCAAATTCTTCCGTTGTAAATAGAATGGTTACATATAATTATTTTGACTCATCACCACAAAGACCAGTATGGACTGTTGGATCACTCGCTAGAACTATGTGGCGTGATTCTGCAGTATTTGGTAAACCTCATGCATTAGAATACACAGCAGGTAATGATTCATCTTTTGATGTCGTAGGAAATACAGAAGGTAGAACAGCATATTATGAACATGAAACAGGGACCGATCAAAACAAAAACGGTACTATAACAGCAGTCCTAGCAAACATATCTTCAGGTGATTATGATATTACACAAAGAGTTATGAGAGGTGCTGGTGGTGTTGCAGATTTTAGAGGAGATGGTGAACATATAATGAAGATAAGAAGGTTTGTTCCAGATTTTGTATCACAAACAGGAACAACTAGAGTTACATTAGAATTAAAAAATTATCCTAATGACACAGCAGCTAGCTCACCTCTTGGACCATTTGATATTACCTCTTCAACAACTAAAGTAGACACGCGTGCAAGAGCAAGAGCTATTTCATTAAAAATAGAAAACACAGCAGCTAGTCAAAGTTGGAAGCTAGGCACTTTTAGATTAGATGTACAACCAGACGGGAGAAGATAATGCCATTAAATAAAAAAGGTAAAAAAATAATGAAGTCTATGAAAAAACAATATGGTGCAAAACGTGGTGAACAGGTTTTTTATGCAACATTAAATAAGAAAAAAATTAAAGGAGTTAAGAAAAAATAATGGCAAAAATAGTGCAAGTATTAACAAGACCTACTCAAGAATATGATTATACCGTTGCAGAAGCTCAAACTAGAGATTTAGATGGTGTTATACAAAAATTAAATACTACATATCAGCAAGAGTTAAAAGATGAGGTAGAAGCTCAAAACTTCTTTTTAAATTAATGGCAAATAGTTTTATAAATAAAAAAGCAGATCTAACCACAACGGACCTAACTACTTTGTACACTGTGCCAAGTGCTAAAACTGCTGTGGTAAAATCTATATTAGTTTCTAATGACTCTGGATCTGGTTGTAATATAGATGTTACTTTAGTAGATTCTAGTGGCAATATATTTAGTTTATTTAAAACAAAGACTATAGCAACAATTACCACAACAGAGCTTTTGACTAATCCACTTGTAATGGAAGAGAGCGAAGTGCTTAAAGTACAGGCTGCTGACGCGAACGAGTTGCATGTCATAGCTTCTATATTAGAAATACAGCCAAGAGAGGTAACAACATAATGAAAG
>CEPL01032963.1_pt1 | contig 11538 bp, 12 predicted proteins | sample 530541 | NCBI WGS metagenome assembly CEPL01 (sample SAMEA2620339, study PRJEB7988) | marine metagenome | biome: marine biome (ENVO:00000447); feature: surface water layer (ENVO:00002042); material: "saline water (ENVO:00002010), including plankton (ENVO:xxxxxxxx)" | depth 5 m
ATCAACATCGAAGGTTGCAAATCGGCCGATGTGGTAGGTGATACGAATGTCATCTCGCTCATGGATTCCATCCGGAAGGGATTTGCCGGACAAAACCCCGTGTACCGGTACGAAATCAGACTGGTAGAACAAGGATGCAGCTCCAATGTTTTCACCAAGCATGGCTTTAATCAACTTCGATCGGACTTTGTCAGTAGGGTCGAGTTGCAAAACACCTTCGACGTCGAGTTGAGCAAGTTCGTCAATCGATTTCTTCTCAACTTCACAATGGAATCCTGTCACAGGTAAAAACGAGAAACAATCGATACCCGCTTGTTCCAAATCGAGAAGCCAGTCGCTCGGAACCGGATAGGTATGTGTAAGTACGTAATTGCCGTTCAATTCCTTCTCTTGTGTTCGTTCCGACCAGTCCTCGAGCGGAGTGATTGTGGCTTGTCGATAGAGAAGGTCGATTGTTCCTAGTCCCTCAGCAGGGTCATACCACCCTTGAGCGTATTCTTTGGTTGGTATGATGCCCATTTGAGCAAGCAGATTCAATTCAGCATCGGTGTTGACGTCGATGGCTGGAAGAGGTTGGCTCATCGCAAATGGTGCCGCCAATTGTGCGAGCATCAAACAAACGAGAAAGGTCGATACTCGTGCACGCGGAGTCGGCATGATTCACTCTTGGAACCGGTTACTCATCAATGATTTGCATTAATCAGGTTCAAATCGATAACGAGCATTGAAAACAGGGTCTCGTTAGGCTATGGTATGCGAGGAATGGGTTCAGGTGGTGGCGATGCGATGGAGCCATCCGACATCAACGAGAAGACGCAGATCGTTGGCCGTCAAATCTGGCGTGTTGTACCCTACGCCAAGCGATATCCAGGGCGTGTTCTTGCGGGTATCTTTGGAAACGCAATGGCACGTTTCTTCGACCTGATGCCGTTTGTTGCCATCGGTTTGGCGGTTGATTATTTCACGGGAGGGCTGGCAGGTCCTGACATCATACAGGATTTCGTGACCTCCTTTGGTGGTGATCCAGCGGTAGGATACGGTATACTCATTTTCCTTGGTTTCTTTTTCTTGGCTATTTTCCAAGGAATTTCGGAATACTCCTGGCAAACGCTGGGTTACAAAATCCAACACGATTTGAGAATGGATGCAACGAAGTCGCTTATTGCCATGGAGGCTTCTTACTACGATATGCGACAAACAGGACAAATCATGGCCGTGTTGTCGAGCGATGTCAACCAATTGGAAGACGTTGTTTCTGATTCCTCAACTTCGATTATTCGTATCGTTGTCACCTTCATGACTGCTTTCCTCATTCTTGTTTTGATGTCATGGAAACTCGCTATTGTTCTGTTTGGGCCGATCATTTTCATTGTACCAATCGTCTATTGGTTTTCAACCAGCGTTCAAAGAAAATACCGCAAGCAGCGTGAATCCACAGGTGATATTACCGCTGTTTTGGAGAATCTGATTTCAGGGATTTCCGTTGTGCAAGCCTACAACGCTGAGGATTGGGAAGCCGAGCGCGTTAACCGCGAATCTGGAGCCTACCGTGACCAAGCCATGGGGGCGAGTCAAGATCGTAACCGATTTATTCCTATGATTTACGTCGTTGCTGGAATTGCATTTGGCCTTCTCGTGACCGCTGGTGGCTGGTTGGCAAAAGAGGGAGAAATCACGACTGGACAGTTGGTCACATTCCTCCTTATCAGTACACGAATGACGATGCCAATGTTCATTTTCGGTATTCTTGTCAATCAGTTGCAACGTGGTGAAGCAGCAGCTCGTCGTGTCTTCGCAGCCATTGATCTGGAACCAACCATCGTCGACAACGATGATGCTGTTGAGCTGCTTGGTCCAATCGAATCGGTTGAATTCAAGGATGTTCATTTCACCTATCCCAACACGACGACCAAGGTGTTGAGTGGCATCTCATTCCGGGTTGCAGGAGGTCAATTCCTTGGCGTCATGGGTCACACTGGTGCAGGAAAGACAACCATTCTCAAGTTGCTCATGCGCTATTATGTTCCTGATTCTGGTGAAGTTCTCATCAATGGGAACAACATCAACACATTCACCCTAGCAAGCGTACGCGAAGCGATTGGTTTTGTAAGTCAGGACCCGTTCTTGTTCTACGGTTCTATTCGTGACAATGTCAAGTACAACATGGACGCAGAAGAAAGCGATTTACGAAGAGCACTGGAACTCGCAGGAGCACTGGAATTCGTCGAAGAATTGGAAGACGGTATTGAGACAATGGTTGGTGATCGAGGAGCAATGTTGAGTGGTGGGCAACGAGCCCGTGTTTCCCTTGCTCGTGCTTTGCTGAAGAAGCCATCGCTGCTCATTCTCGATGAGGCTTCGAGTGCACTCGATGCGGAGACAGAGCGACGAATTCAGGAGAATCTGCTCAGTACCGGTTCAGGCAGAGCAACCATCGCCGTTGCTCACCGATTGAGTACCATCCGCAATGCTAACGAGATTCTTGCCATGGTCGATGGGGCTGTCGTCGAGCGTGGAAAGCACGACGAATTGGTAGAGCACCAAGGTGTCTATGCGAGCCAGTGGACCATCCAAACCGGTGATATGGCTGGAATGTAATCACGTTCGTTCAAGAATCGGACGAAGAATGGTTGAGACTTGTTCCTGCGTGCTGGCCGGGATGAAGGCTTTGTTTCCCCAGAGAATGAGGACTGAGATGAAGAAAAACAGCGGGATGCCAACGATGAGTGACCAGATTGCAACGGTTAGGTCAAGGATGTAGTATTGCTCAAAGAATTCGGATACGATGATGGTGCCAAAGAGCACCGCTACTCGAATAATGGTAAGAACGGAACGTATGGTCAGCCAGATCTCTTCTTCATCAGAAATCTCACCAAGCGCTCGTTCAGCCATGGGTTGTCTTGCTTTCATTCATTGAAAGGCATTGCGTCGATTATGCGACTCAAAGTGTTCGTTCACGGTCATCGATTTGACGGCCAACGCCTGCCGCGCCACCAGTTCTTCGAATCTCTCTCCACGCCTTGTTGACGCCTTGTCCATAGGCCCAATGCGCAAGAAATACGAACAGTGGTGCAAGAGCAACCGTTCCGATCGATCGGTGAGGACTCGTTCCAATTGCGGCTCCAAGCCATGAGAGCCCGACGTAGAATCCCATGAGGCCGAGTGTACCATGAACTGCGAGACGTGGCAAGGTCCACTCCCCATCAATGGAGAACCATGGATACTCGGTCGCCCCACCGGTCGCAACGCCTGCGATCAGTGTGAGAATCGCAGCAACCGTAAGCCACGGGAAGAATCCAATGGCAGTGTGCGACCATGTTGCAATCTCAGGCCACCGCTTGTTGGCAACCATGCGAGTGTAACCGTAGTTCCGCATCTGCTTCATGTACGGCTTGAATGGCCTACGTCGACGATGTGGCATGACGTTGGATGGGTCGATGAACAGTTTGTGCCCTTCTCTCTGAATCTTCGCATCAAGAACGACATCTTCAGCACCAATGCATCCTGGTTCGAAGAAGTTGACCTGACGAAGGTTTTCCATTCGGTGAGCGCAGTTGACACCAGGGTTGTGCGTGATAGGAACCAACTCACCACGAGGTTGCGCACCGTAACGAGTTCCTGCCGTCATGAATTTGGTGCAAAAGGCAACATCCGCGCACTTTGCCCCGAATGGGTCCTCATCAGGGGCAAAATTTGGTCCACCAACGGCTCCAACTTCCGGATCCTTGAACCATCGAATGAGCTTCTCAGCCCAATCAAGAGGAGGAATGGTATCATCATCGGTGAAGAGAACGAGATCGTGGTCCATTTGTTTCAATGCGAAATTGCATGCATCTGCACGGTTTGTGGATGGGTCTTCAATCCAGGTCGCTCCATATTTTTCACAGACGTCTTTGGTGTGGTCTCTTGATTTTGAGTCTGAAATGACAATCTCGATGTCAGGGTAGGTCTGCTGTGTAAGCCTGTCCAATACGATGGCAAGTTCATCAGCATTGTTGATGGTTGGAATCAAAATTGCAACCTTGTACGGCGTTCCATCCTCTTTGAGTACGGGCTCCACCATGGTCTTGCGTGTTGGAACTCACATATCAAAAAGATGCTTCAGGCATCATCGTCTTCTCGCTTGAGGTGCTTGATGTCCCGTACGCTTGATCCAACCTCTGGAAGCTCTGCCATCGTCTTTTGCATGCCTTCTGTGACCTTGAGAGCCTCAAGCTTTCTGCCTGAAGGAATGATGCGCGAATCGTATGTTGCGACAGCGTCGTTGTACGCACCAACGACGGTGTTTAGGTTTCTGCCCAGTTTCGCAAGGTCATGGCTGAATTTCGTTGCTCGTTCGTAGAATTCCTTGGCTTGTCCATGAATTTCCCGTGCATTTTCAGCCATGGATTGCTGATGCCAGTAGAGGCCCACTGTTCGCAGCAGAGCGAGAAGTGTCACTGGCGTGACAATGAGGACGTGCTTACTAAATGCATACTCTTGCAAGGATGGTTCATACTCAAATGCCGTAGATAGAATTGGCTCGGCAGGGATGAACATGACTGTAAAATCAGTCCCTTCCAAAAGTCTTGGATAGTCACGAGCAGCCAGATCATTGACGTGTTTCTTAACATCGTTGGCATGTTCTTTCATCTTGAGGGCGCGGGCTTCTCCATCATCCATTTCCAGCCCATCCCAATAGGCAGCTAGTGGAACCTTCGAATCAACAGGCACATGGCCTCCATTCGGTATTTTCGCCAAGAGGTCTACCCGAGCACCGCCCGCTCCTGACTTGAGTGTTACCTCGACGTCAAAATCACAATGCTCGAGCATACCTGCTGCTTCTGCAATGTTCTTGAGTGCCACTTGCCCCCAATTTCCTCTTGCTTTGATCGATCCTCGAAGGGCGGTTGAGAGTTTGACATTGGTGTCACGAAGATTGGTTGTTTGCTCTTGCAACCCTTCAACCATTCGTTTGATGCCCTGATAGGCACCTTCTCTATTCTTTTCCATGTCGGTGGTGGCTTTTTCCAACTTTTCGAGGTGTTCCTTAATCGGAGAAACAAGAAGTTCGACTTCCTTCTTGCGTGCATCATAATCCTTGTTGGCCTCAGACTGGACCTTGCCCAGGCGTTCCTCTGCTAAGCGAAGAAAGTCCTCTGAATTCTGACGTGCTACAGCGGTTGCAACACTTTCCATTTCAGCCACAAGGGTTGCCTTGTTGCCCTGTGCGGCTTGTGCTTCAACTTCAGCACGTACCAATTCCGTTGAAAATTTCATCTTTGCAAGTAGCCACCCAAGGCCAATGCCCAGTCCACTCGCAATGATGATAATGACAATATCCAGCGCTTCAGTCATATCGGTTACTCGTGCCGAGGGTTCTTGAAGACGTCGGCGAATGAAAGGTCATCCAACGCGCGAAATGGGCATGTGTCGAATAGTAAGTTCATAAGCCGTCGAAATGAGAGGACAACTGTAGGGGTGCCTCATATGTTGAACGTCACAGCTCGCCAAGAACTGATTAGCAAGATTCTCGATACACTCATGATTGTTGTCGAGGATGCAAGATTTGATTTTGATGAAGATGGATTGACCGTACGAGTCGTTGATTCATCGCACGTTGCCATGATCAAACTCACGGTCGATGCAGCAGCGTTTGATGGTTGGGAACTTGATGCGAAGAAAATCGGTCTTGAGATGAAGAAGATTCGAGAAGTGACTACGCTTGGTGGGTCAGGAGATTTGATTGAAATTTCCCATCAAGATGGTGGCGATTTCACCATGAGTCTCGGCAAGATTGTTCGCAACCTCCGTCCACTTGACAACGCCACAATGGCATCACCTCCTTCGTTGCCGAAGTTGGACCTGCCGTGCAAGGTTGTGATGAATGGTGCAGAACTCGGACAAGCACTCAAGGCTGCAAAGCAAGTTGGTGACCTCGTGAACTTTAGCATCGACGAATCCTCGTTCAAAGTACATGTGCGCAACAACACAGATTCCGTCAACATATCGTTTGACAAAGACGAAATGGACGAACTTGTCTGCGACGGTGCTGCACGTAGTCAATACAGCTTGACATACCTTGAGCCACTCTCTCGCCGGTTTGGTGCAGGTGACAATGTAACGATCCAGTTCGGGGAAAACTTCCCACTTGCCATGAATTTCACATTCGAAAATGGGGCCGCTGAAGTCGACTACTTCCTCGCTCCACGTGTTGAGAGCGATTACTGATCAATATTCTCTCCAACCATGACCGCAGTCTTTGCAGGTCAACATTCGAGTTTCTGGTTCATCAGATGAGCGTGTTTGTTCTAGATAGAAGTACACTTCCGTACAATCGCACTTGGGGCACATGTACGATTCTGTTGAGAGGACACCCTTGCGCTGATCTGAATCTTTGATGATTTCATATTCACGCTTTTCAGCCTTGGTGGTCGTTTTTGTTTTCGAGAGGTCGATTTCCTTCCCATCCATCTTCATCTTTACATTGGCAGGACCAGTGTAGCCGCATTTGTAGTTCGTACACGTAATGTCTCCAGAAGGACTAGGAAAAGAAAGGGTCCCACATTCAGGGCAAAACATGGCAGACCATCGACCTGTTCCTTTTAATCATGGTGGTTGTGCTTGCAGTAAGGTTTTATTTTTCATACGGAATAAATTCAATCCCGTTATTGAAGTGACAACATTCAATTCCAATGGTGAATTGGGAGAATCATGTGGCTGTGGTATTCGTGGCAATCTGCAGCCGTTGTCAACGACGAGGGGGATGTTCTCGACCTCGAAATCAACGAAGCCCGATTCTCAGTTCATGGCGCAAAAGAGCGCCTCCAAATGATCTCTGAAGGCCACTTGCCTCCAGAGGCCGTTGTGCTGAAAGAGCGATTCCCTGAAGCAAAACCAGCAGCTCATGGATCCGCTGAGTTGCCTGAGTTTGAGATTCCTCAACCAACTGCAAGTCAATTGCAAGTTGCTGATGAAGCGGCTATTTTACTCGCAAAGGAGGGAGTTGCAGTTTCTGCAGCAGACCCCGATCGTCGTTTAGAGCACCTTCTAAGAGCAAGCGAAGAGCTCCGTACATTGCATCTTACGATGGAAGCACGCCTCATTGAATGGGTTGGCCTCTTCTTACCGTCTGCACGTTTCGAGCGAAATCGCACACAAGTGGCCGGAAAACTCAGCAGTGTTGATTCTCTGTCTGCCTTTGCATCCATGTTGGATGTGGAAGATGCTTACGAGCAACCCTCGGATTCAGAATGGAAGTCACTTCATGATTGGGCGACAATGGTTTCCAACCAGGGGCGACAACTCGATCGATTGGAACATGCGATCCGTGTTGCTGCACAAGCCCATCTTCCATCGACGTCAGCACTCGTTGGCCCACTCCTAGCAGCTCGCTTGTGTGTTGAAGCACACGGTCGTTCACGTCTTGCACGACTCCCATCGGGAACCGTTCAGGTCTTAGGAGCGGAAAAGGCGTTCTTCAGTCATTTGCGCAGTGGAACTTCTCCGCCAAAGCACGGTCACATCTTCATGCATCCATGGATTTCACGCTCACCACGTTGGGTACGTGGGAAGATTGCACGAATGCTGGCTTCAAAAATCAGTATTGCTGCTCGAATCGATGCATTTGAAGGAACGCCTATGAGCCAAAACGACGTTAATGAAGTTGAAGCAAAGGTTGAGGCGATTCGAAAAGAATTTTTGAAGCCTCCAAGGCGTTGAGGTGGTCGTTTGGCCAAGCATCGACGCATACGACCAGTGTCCGAGACTGTGTTGTTGGAAGGACGAAATATTTGGACGGTCAATGCCAATCCCGGCGTAGCAGTTCGAGGCGAATCGTTGCGAAAGTTCCGTGGTGTTGAGCACAGGCGGTGGGATCCAAACCGTTCCAAACTTGGGGCAGGACTTCTTCGAACGAGGAATGATCCATCTTTGCTGCTACCAGATGCCGGCTCGACCATTCTGTATCTCGGTGCAGGACACGGAACGACAATCTCTCATCTGCACGACCACCTATGTGGAGCAAAGAATCGGTTTGGTGGACGACTCGTGGCCGTTGACCTTGCTCCACGTTGTCTTCGAGATTTAACCTACCTTGCCGAACATCGACCAGGATTGGTACCGGTCTTGGGCGATGCAAGGAAGTTCAATGCGTGGGGCGTCTTGATTCCGTCTCGTGTCGATTGGTTGTTTCAAGATGTTGCACAAGCAGGTCAAGTTGATATTTTTCTCTCAGCAGTTCGTCGGTTCCTAAGTCAGGACGGAATTGGTCTGTTGTCGCTTAAAGCAGCGAGTGAACGTCACAATGACGGTGGAGACGAGGACATCTTCGCTGCAGCCATCGCTCAGCTCTCAAGCGAAGTGGAACTTCTTGAACACATCAATTTGACAGGATTTGAAGACCAGCACGCACTCTTCGTTGTTCGAAGGAGGTGACCGACTGCCAGAGCTTCCTGAAGTTGAAACCGTGCGAAGAGGCTTAGAACAAGCCATGCTTGGGCGAAGGATTATCCAAGTCATCCTTCGACGAGAGAATCTTCGATTTCCTTTTCCTGATGAATTCGCATCACGTGTCACTGGTCGAAGAGTCGATTCCATCCGACGTCGAGCGAAGTATCTCCTTCTGGATCTCGATGACGGACGAGTCATTCTCTCACACCTCGGAATGTCGGGTCGATACACGCTCTTCGATTCAGAGAAGGTGAAGCACTTTGAAGCAACCAAGAACGAAGCGTCGAGATTTGGTTCGGCCACTGGATTCGAAGGCCGTCACGACCATGTTGAGTTCCGTTTCGATGATGGAAGCGTTGCGGTGTATACTGATCCTCGACGATTTGGAATCATGGATTTGATCGAAGTTGGTGAGGAACAAATCCATCCTCTGCTTGAATCATTGGGACCTGAGCCTTTTGGTGATTGGAGTGCGAAGCAACTTGCCAAAAAATTGCAGAACAAGACAACGAGTATCAAAATAGCCTTGCTTGATCAACGAGTTGTTGTTGGTGTTGGTAATATCTACGCATGTGAAGCATTGCATCGGAGTGGAATCCATCCTCAACGACAAAGCAAGACCTTGGTTCGTAAAGACGGAAAGCCAACCAAAAAGTTGCAATACTTGCATGAAAATGTCGTTCAAGTTCTTGAGCAAGCGGTTGAAGTTGGCGGTAGCTCATTGAACGATTTTGCAGATGTGAATGGAACACTTGGCTATTTTGGACATCACTTTCAAGCCTACGATCGAGAAGATCAACCATGTTTGCAAGCGAATTGTGGTGGCACGATTGAACGAATCACACAGTCTGGCCGGTCAACCTTCCTTTGTCCAAGATGTCAACGCTAACTTGCGATGACTCCGAGCATCACAGTTGCCGCAAAGCCCCAAAGAACGGTAGCAGTCAATCGATTTACAATCGAACCATTTGCACGCAACCAGTCGAGCAAGGGCGTTCCCGTCAAGAAAACAGCAACTAAGACATACCAAGCCATATCGATGGCCATGCCGATGAACCCAATGACAAGTTTCGTTTCAAGACTCATTCCTGATTCGAGAACTTGGGCAAGTACTGCAACAAGAAATAATGCAATTTTTGGATTGAAGAAGGCAATCGAGAATCCTTCGAGAAATCCCCTCGCTTCGCCTTCCAATTCCTCGTAGCTTTCATCGCTACTGTGTGCCCACATCAACCAGCCGTAGTAAATGAGAAGGGCAATGCCAATCCATTGCAGCCCAAGGAAGACCCCTGGTGCTTCCTCAAGCAGGACAATCAAGCCGAATATGGCAACACCTGCATAGAGACCAAAGCCAATACCGTGGCCAACAGCGCAGAGAACACCGCGACGACGGCCTCCAACGATGGTGTTACGAATGACCATCAAGAGACTTGGTCCTGGTGAAATGGCGCCGAGAAAGAACACTGTGCTTGCAGCGAGAATGGCTTCCCAAGCAAGGTCCATGGCCACTGGGCGGAATCACACTTCTTGAGTGCTTTCATAGTAAGAAGAAGGTGTAGCCACCTTTCCAAGGATCGAGTTCTGCATTGGCCTTCGCTGTTGCTTCTTTGTAGATTGTTGTGTACTTTCGACTGTGGACTGTTTTGAGGACAGCACGAAGGAAAGCCTCGTTTGACTGAGCGTGTTGCTCCTTGTTCGCCATGAACTGAAAACTGCATGAAAGGTTATGAATGTTTCTTTTACCCGTCCAAACAATCGATATTTTTACCGGATTATGGAAATCATCCTCGTATTCGTTTCGGTTTATGTGATGTATGCATGTTCATGCTGGTCATCGTCGAATCCTTTCGATAGATTCTGAATCCTGTTGGGCCAGGGAGACGTAAGTGCTGTTCTGAAGGATCAGTGCCTGGTCCATGCCATACTCTGTTGCTGGACTCCTTGACTTCACTCGATGCAAACATCACGTGACGTGGCATGGATTCAAAATCATAGTCATCCAAATCCTCCTGAAGAACGACCCCAGCCATCTTGAGTTTACGTTTCGCTCGAAGGGCAGACACAGCTTCTTTTCGATGCGAAGATCTGAGGATATCGAGTCCAAAGTGAGTGCCAATTTTCGCCTCTCTGCAATCCGGGACATCGAACCATCGTTCTGAGCGAAGTGTTGCTTGCTTGACAACTTGGAAGGTTTTGATATCGATGGCAGCAAGTCCGGGTGAGACGTGGTTGTACGCTCCTATATCCATTGCAATCCAAGCGGGACGTCCATCGTTTAGTCGTATGTCACTTTGGGCCACAGACCCTGGACTTGGTCCTACCTTGGTGGTTGTTGAATGTCCGAAGACCACAGTACGATTTGGATCAACAGCATATTCGTGTGCATAGAATCGTTTTCGAATCCAAAGCAATTCTTTGTCTCCTTGCAAATCCAATGGCATTCTTGGATCGTAACCTGCGTGAACAAGTCGTACGTCATCCAGGACAATGTGGTTTGGAAGGTTGTCCATCCACATCAAGTCATTTGCAAATTGTTTCTTTGCTTCGTACAAATCCCCACTCGCTCGAACGATGTAGGACCCCCATGTTGAGCGACCACCACGCTCAAGCCATGGTTGCCATAACTCGACGTGACCATCTTCTTGAAGCGACGTGATCGCCATCAACTCATGGTTTCCTTTCAGGCAAATGATTTGAGGATGGGAACGAATGTAATCAACCAATCCTGCAGAATCTGGGCCCCGATCAATCATGTCACCGAGACAAACAACACGGTCTTCCGCATCGAGTTTCAAGCGATGAATCAGTGCACGAAAGGTACCGAGATGGCCGTGGATGTCTCCAATCGCCCAAACCCTTCTTCCGTCATCTAACCGGCCTTGAAGATCAGCTTCGATGTGTGCATCTCGGAAGGATGGTCCCAGTGGAAGGTCCAACTTACAACTCATGGAATTTCACCAGAGAGGATGTTCCTCTTCGGTCGCTACTGAGCCATGAGGATATATTGTCTTCGCTTCATTTGAGGGTAAAAAGTGTCGATTTTCTGACCTTTTCCGAAATTTCAAATGACATTCTTTCCACGTACCGGAAAGTGAACTGTTCAAAAAA
>CEPL01023367.1_pt1 | contig 11400 bp, 6 predicted proteins | sample 530541 | NCBI WGS metagenome assembly CEPL01 (sample SAMEA2620339, study PRJEB7988) | marine metagenome | biome: marine biome (ENVO:00000447); feature: surface water layer (ENVO:00002042); material: "saline water (ENVO:00002010), including plankton (ENVO:xxxxxxxx)" | depth 5 m
CGGTACCGTTGAAGTCAAAGGTGAAGTCGAAGGTGTGGAGCATGAACGAATTGAGTACCGCGTGGATGATGGTGACTGGTTGTTTGGTAGTTCAATCCAGACAAACAACAATCCTGGCGATGATGGAAAATCGAGTTGGTCCTTCAATTGGGACACAACCGAAATTGATGATGGATTCAGACAACTTTCTGTCCGAATGGTCAACAACTCTGGAAAAGAATCGCAAATCGCTCAGAGAAGTTACACCATCGATAACATAGAACCTGCCCCATCGCTTCGATTTACAGGAGATGTCGAGGTACTGAATCGAGGCATGCCTGCAGAAGAAGCGTATCAAGGAAGTTTACTCGAGCTCAAATTCGACGTCTACAATGCAGGCGATGCTGATGCCTCGGATATTTTCGTTCGATTGGTTGCCCCTGGCGATGAATCTGAAGTGTATCCTTCGCAAGGGCTCATTCCTGAACTTCCGAAAGGCGAATCGGTTCAGGTTACATTGTTTTGGTCAGCGACTGTCGCAGGATCGCATGATGTTCGAATCGAACTTGACCCGAACAACGCACAAGGAGACCCTGATACCTCGGACAACGTGTACGTTTTGAATTATGAAATTCTACAACGACCAGATCAACCTGTACTGCGCTATTTGCCCGGATTCGTCACCACCTTGCCCGTTGTGCCACTTGTCGATGAAGAATACAAAATCGACATACGGATTGACAACCTCGGCAAATCGGAAGCATTCTCACTCGACATCGCACTCGAGTATTGGATTCCTGAGGCTGGCTGGCAATTGATTGACGAAGAGCGTGTTGGATTTGTTCCAGGGGCTACCAGTGAATCGGGTTACACCATGGTCGATTTTAGACACCAATCGGAGAAGATAGGCGCAGTACTCTACCGTGCTACGCTTACTGGAGATGGTGTCGAAAGTGATTACAGCCAAACAACGTTCAGTGTCATTGTCAGTGATGTATCAACCGTTGCAGGTTCAACCACACTTTCCCTCTCGGATGGTGAATACCCGGTTGCATTCGTAGGCGTAGAATCCTCAACACTCGTGTTTACTTCTGTCGATGGAGAACTTCATGCTCGGTCTTTGAATGACAACCTTTTGCTTCTTACAGACACGCTCGTTGACGACAACTGGGAAGGGGAGCTCGATGTTTATCTCAGAGATGACGGATTGGTACATGCTGCATGGACGAGCCGCCAACAAACTGAGCAAGGATATTTTATGACCAACATTGCCATGACTTCTTTTTCTCCTGCAGGGCAAATGCTCCCTATTCATACGCATCTTACACCTCTAAAAATCTCCGAGGGCAAATATTGGGGACTTGATTTGACCGAAGATGATGGGACCATGGTCTTGTCTGGATACCACCGAAATATCTCAACGGGTGGTTCTTGGAGCGATGTCACTTCCATTTTCAGTTTGCATTCTTCCTCACCAGATGTGGGCGAGAGTTGGAGTGAACCAAAGACGCATCTTGCAAACGTAGAGATTCATCCTGATGATGGTGACAAATTGTCAACTGTCCTTGATGATGAGATTTTGCACATTCTCTTCCAACAGGAACGAGACGATGTTACGGGTGTAGAGAGAAGTGGATTGATGTATACAAAAGGTGACCTTTTGTCTGCTTCATGGTCGTACCAGTCTTCAATTGGAGATGATGCATCTTCTGCACAAATATCGATCATCAACATCGATAATCAAAAAACCATCTTCGCATCTTGGATTGAAGGTTCTGGTCAAAATGCAGAGATTGTAACGATTGCTACACAAGGTGATTGGGATGAGGATGTACATCGTGTTCAGGCACCGGGCGCAACCATTCTCATATACACTCAACGCAATGATATGGTTGAAGTGATTTACGACGAAATCACAGTCAGAGGAAAAGTTGCTCGCTATGGGATTCTGACAATTGACAACGAGCAGCCGGTTATTGGCCTTGGTAACATTGTATCAGAGAACGGAGTTCTTGGTTACAGTATGAATAACAAGGATGGAATTCTTTTCCTTGTCTCTGAAACAGGACGATTCTCAATGCAGAAGTTCCTACTCGATGAAGAACAAGAGGCTGGGGAGTCAAAATCCTTACTTGAGCAATTGTTGGAGCCTCTACCTGGTTCGGACGAAACGAAGGTGAGGATATTCCTTGGCCTTGTTTCAGTCCTCTTCATTTTGTTTGTTCTTGTTGTGATTTCTCTCCGATCTGGCAGAAAAGAGGATAACATCGCTGATGCGGCCATCGTAGAGGAAGACGAAGTTGCCATCCTCGTTCAGGTTGAAGAAGATGAGCAAGAGGAAGAATTGGTTGCCACAGTCCCAATTACTCCTCCTGTACAGGTCGAGATGGAGGAACCCACGCTCGCAGCTGAACTGGAAGCAAAGAGCATTGCTGGCGAAGGGAATGCACGATTGAATCGTCGCATGAAGAGGAAACAAGATCGTGAGATAGCAGAGATTGTTTCCAAAGGACTGCCTCCGTTGCCAACTCCAACACCGTTACCGGAACTACCAGCTGCCGAAGCATTACCACCTCTACCTGTAGCAGAGCCCGGAACTGGTGCGCTACCGCCATTAGCAGATTTGCCTCCTCTTCGTCGCCAGGCGGTATGCCCCTCATGTGGCGCAAATTTCCCGGTAACCGATTTGATGCGGGCTCAAGTGATGTGTCCAATCTGTTCAGAAAGATTCAACCTTTGAAGTGGTACAATGTGTGGAATTTTTGGCTACATTGGTCACCGTAATGCTTCATCCCTGCTCGTCAAAGGATTGTTACGTCTTGAATATCGAGGCTATGATTCGAGTGGTGTGGTTGTCAAGAATGGGCAATTGCAATCCTACAAGGACATCGGGAAAATTTCAGAGATGGCTACATCGTTACCTGACTTCAAAGGCTCGATGGGCATTGCTCACACACGCTGGGCAACACACGGTGGAGTTACGAAAGAAAACGCCCACCCTCATCTCAGCAATGATGGAAAAGTTGCAATCGTACACAATGGTATTCTACAGAATTCCGATGCTCTACGTAAGCGTCTCAAGCGGGCAGGTGTTCAACTCAACTCGGAAACCGATTCTGAAGTGTTTTGTCACTACATTGCGATGGCTCTGGAAGAGGGTAAAGAACCCCTTGAAGCACTTCAGAGTGTTCTCTCAATGGCTAGAGGGACGTGGGGGGTTTGCGTCCTGTTTCAAGAATACGACTATGTGCTCTGCGCTCGGAATGGTTCACCTCTCATCATTGGCAGAGGAAAGGACGAGATGTTCATTTCAAGTGATCCTCATGCAATTCGAGAACATACCGACCAATTGGTTGCACTCGAAGATGGACAAATTGCAAAGCTTGATGCACACGATTTCCAAGTTATGCAAACGGATGGCCAAGAGGTTGAATCCCACCTTCTTCAGTTGGAAGAAGAATGGGGTGAAAGCGAATTAGGAGCATATCCTCACTTTATGCTCAAGGAAATTCATGAACAATCTCAGTCTTTGCAGCATTGTATTTCGGGCCGATTACGTCATGCTGAGGGGACATCAGTACTCGGTGGTCTACAGGTACAACCCCAGAAACTTGCACAACTCCCTCACGTCCGTTTGATTGGTTGTGGTACGGCTTTGCATGCTGCTCAGATTGGGCAGATCCTGATTGAACAGTGGGCAAGAATCCCTGCAGTTTCTCATGTTGCAAGCGAATTCAATGCTAACGACCCAGTCATCAATCCAAAAGCGCTCCACTTGGCGATATCTCAATCAGGAGAAACAGCCGACACGCTCTCAGCGGTCAAGGAAATTCAACGAAAGGGAGCGGATGTCTATGGCATTGTGAATGTTGTCGGCTCGAGCATTGCAAGGCAATGCGGAAAAGGGGTCTACATCCACTCTGGGCCAGAACAATCCGTTGCTTCAACAAAGGCGTTCACGAACATGGTCGGTGCCCTTGCCTTGTTCGCTCTACAACTTGGTCGAAGCCGTCATCTTTCAAAGACCAAGGGAAAATCAATCATTCGAGAAATGCGTACTCTCCCTGAAAAGATACGAACGTACCTCGAGCAGCCTGGACCAATCGAACAAGCTGTTGAGTTGGTTACGAAGGCGAAGAGTGTTCTGTTTCTGGGAAGAGGCATTTCTTCGCCAGTTGCTTCTGAAGGGGCTCTCAAACTGATGGAGATTGCTTACATTCCGTGCCTTGCCTATCCAGCAGGTGAAATGAAGCATGGGCCAATCGCACTGATTGAAGAGAATTCACCCGTTGTTGTCATCGCTCCAAACGATGGCGTTCAGGAAAGAACTCTGAACGCAATCCATGAGTGCAAAGCACGTGGTGCAAAAATCATCCTGATTCATGAGGAAGGAGATCCTATCTCTGAAACTGCGGATGTGAGTATCCCAATTCCATCAACGATGCCTATGTTGACACCATTGTTGAGTGTCCTACCGACTCAACTGATTGCCTATCACGCAGCTCTCGCTCTCGATAATGATGTGGACCGCCCTCGCAACCTCGCGAAATCTGTGACGGTTGAATGATTAAATAACTGTAAAGCGTTGTTCTTCTTCCTTCCAATTGAATGGTTTGTAACCCAATGCATGTCGTGTGTGACGCATTTTGATGATGCCGAGTTTGCGTTGAACATCGTCCTCTTTTCGATCCATTACGAGATGAATAACTCCATCTGAAAGATAGTCTTCTACGCCATATTCTCCAAATTGTTTGTGATTTTCTCCCGTCATTTCACAGATAAAGAACGAGGTCAATTCAAGACGGCGAACTGCTTCAAAGAGTCTAAAAATCTCATCTCGAGGGTTTTCCATCTTGGTGAGCGTGAAGAACGCACCTAGCGAGTCGAAGACGAGCAGTTCAAAACCAATGGACTTCCTGTAATTTGTGAGTTGCTTAATCAATTGACCCATCCAGTCAACACGGTTGCTCATGCCTTGCTCGTCTAGTTGGACACGAAGGTCAGAAAGATCGATGATAGCAATTCGATTACGAACACGAGGGTCGTCTACGTTCATACCCATGTTGGACATGTGCGCTCGCAAAGAATCCTTTCCTTGTTCGAGCGTGACATAGATCCCACTCGTTTCGCCATACAATACAGCGTTGTAGAGCATTGAGAAGGTGACACTCGATTTCATGGCACCAGATGCACCTGCAACGATGCAGATGTGTCCCTTCGGAATTCCGCCTTGCATGTTCTCATCGAGTCCTTCAATGTGTGTGGGAATTCGTTCCATGATGTCCATAGTGTCGCCTCAACATGAAGGAATACGATTCAACACTTGAAATTCACCCCCGATTTGTTTGCAAAATCTGATGTGGTTGATGTGACGTGTTTCGGTTATGCGCATCCTCTTGGCTTCTGCATCTGAACGACGAGGCACCATTCTTCGCCAGCGCTTTGCAAACGTCGAACAAGTCGCGCTCAAGGGCGTGGATGAATCTGTCTCCCACCAGATTCTCTCCAATCAAGTGAAGGAAGTTGCCTCACGCAAAGCAGAGGCTGTCGTACTCAACGATGAGTTCGATGTCGTGGTCGTTTCAGATACCCTAGTCGAGGATCCTGATGACGAACATGTCGCACTTGGAAAACCAGTCTCGAGGGAACAAGCTGTTGCTATGCTTCTCCGATTGCGTGGCCGCCGTCACCGTGTGTGGTCCGCAACGATGGTGCATGCTATGGACAAATGGCATTCAAGCGTTGAATACGCTGTTGTTGAAATCGAGGACTTTACGGATGATGCATTGGTCGAACTCATCGAATCAGACTCTTGGGTTGGTAAAGCTGGTGGCTATGACTTGGCTGGTATGATGGGAAAACACGCTCAATTGATTGAAGGTACAGAGCCGACAGTGTTGGGATTTACTCAGTCTTCTCTTGACTTGCTGGACGACGTTCAATCGATGTTCTCCATGAGTCGATCGTAAAACATCGGCATTCGGTGCCAGTTGTCCGATGGGAATACAGTATGTCGAATGAACAAAATCCCGAGCAAGAAGGATGCAACACTTTGTGTCCCAATCCAAATGTACACCGGCAAGTATTCTCCATCCAAAAGCACGGCTCCATCATAGAGAGACCATGTCATAAGGACGCCGCAAGTAAGGAACATCAACACCAGGTGCCAATGCGTTATCCGTGTTGATGGAGAATAATGCAAGTGATCTTCGTGAAGGAAAATAGCAAACCCGCAGACGACGAAGAAACAAGAATAGGCAATCAACAACCAATGTGCAGGCTGAATGTTTGCTATGCCTTCATGTCCTGTCCAAATAGGTGCAATTGAAACGAGTGAGAGCAGGGGCAACAGGAAGTACCCTATGAACACAAATCGAGAATGCGGTTTTGCAAATTTCCCGATGGAGAATCGTAAAACCTTCAACGGGTTCATCATGAAAAATACGTTCAAGAGAAGAACTGCGAAACCGATATCGATTAAATCCTCTGATATCGAATTCCTCGCTCGCAGAAAACTCGCCACAACGTAACCAATTCCTAAGAGGATGAGGATGAGGAACCGAACTGGTAGAGTTTTCGGGTTTGTTGTATTCCAACCTAGCCTGCGATTGAAATGTGAGAGTATGACTGTCGACATCATCATCATGCAAAAGATCCCTACAATGAAAGCAACCCCAACTTGTATCATGCCATCGATTCCACGCATAAACCATGATGCAACGATAAACAACGAGCAGAACACGAGAACCAATCCGGGCGAATATGAGAAAATACCAACCTCTCCTGAGTTGCTCTTCTGTTTGACAATGTCAATCGATGATGGCGTGAGCGTGAGTAAAGCGAGGCACATTAAAACGATACCAATTCCAGAGAATTCGATGAACACGTCCCAATTACCAATGTAGATGCCAATATGAATGAACAATTGCCCAAGACCGTTGAGTTGCAAAAAGTGACGCATTGTTGTCCGTTCAAAGGACGGGACTTTGTACACCAGCGGCAACGTATCAAACGCAATACCAGCAAGGATGGCCATGACAGGTCCTAATGCGAAAAGCGTAATCAAAACAAAGTTCATGATTTCAAGACGCTCAGTGTTCTCGAACAACTCGTAAGGAGAAAAAAATGTTAACCACGCCAGAAGGAATGTTAAGGCGATGAAGAACAACATCGATGATGTAAACAGTTCAAGATAAGAACCTGCGAATTGCTGACGCCTGTCCATCGTTTCACCTCAAGATACGCGCAGCAGACGTGTAATTCCAAGCTCGTGCTTTTCAATATCAACAACGACATCTGCTCCGGGAATCATCAACAACTTGTCTTCCGAATCCAGAGCAAAGACGCCAACACCTACTTGTTCACACATAACTCGTAACTCTCGTCGACAGGCCTGTTGATGCGATTCCATGTGGACCAATGTTCGTAGATCAACGATCACAGTATCCCCTTGAAGCACTCGTTGAGCGATGTCTCGCGTGTGGATACGATGCTTTTCATCTGGCTTAACATACCGAAGCGCTCGTGTTGGTCGAGTCATAACCCGTCCTCCATGGTGTGAGAGATCGTGGAATGGTTCTCCGTCTGGTGTTACTGGTCCATTCCATTCGAAAGAGATGTTTTCGTCGATTTGAGATGCAGGCGTCTCCTCGACAATTTGGGTTTCTACTGCAACAGGTTCATTGGTCAATTGTCTGTTTTGCGTGGAAGCAGGTGCTTCTGCAACTCGAGCCGCACCACCCGCATCTGGGTCCGGGAGTCCAAAGAACTGCCATAGATTTCCCATCGTTATCACAAATCCAAATCATCCAGTAGGTCGGAGAGATTCGTGTCCTGATTCGATGGTGGAGTCATTGAAGGTGTCGGTTGATAGGTAGGTGCAGGTGCTTGATTTGCTGCCAGATATTGCTCACCATAGTACGCCCATTGTTCCATGGTCCAACCAGCCGGCAGGCCAGTGGCTGGGAGTGGAGGGCCTTGATTCACGACTGGCTGTTCAACAAACGGTTCTGGTTGAACAGGCGCTTGTGGTGCTGGCTGCTCGTATGTGGGCAATTCCGAAGGCGCATAACTTGGTAAGGGCGTTGTATCCCATGCTTTGTTCGATGGAGTCTCGACCAAATCTGGCGGTGAACGGCGAGTGATGAGCAGGAACGATGCCAACATGATCACCAAACCAACGAGTCCTAGAATGACGATCGACATGGTTTTAGAGACACCCAATGTATCGCTGAACTCTTCGATGAATCCTTCAGGGGGCGGTTCTGCAACATCGATGGTAAGCGTAAATGTGTCCGTCGAAAGATCGTCATCGGTTACAGTGAGGTTGATCTTCCACGTGCCAACCGGTAAATCGGTTATCGATACTACAGGCCCAGTTTCACCAAGGTCATTCTCGCCTCTCCACTCAAATGTCCAAACGTAGAGCATGTTCAGCAGATCTGAATCTGAGTCCGTTGTCCCATCGGATGAGAGGTTGAGCGTATCGCCCTTCACGAGGTTGTCAAGTGATCCGTTGGCGAACGAAATCTCTGCGCCCGGCAGGACGTTCTGAACTTTGACAACAGCCGAAATCGATGCCATGGCACCATCGTCGTCCTTCACCCATGCCGTAACGGTTCGGAACTGAGGGTTGCTGGTCTCCCATGTGTACTCAAAATGAGTCCCACTCACATCGCAGTCATTGTTCAAGGTGCCATCGAGGTCCGCATCACGTGTTCCGTCGATATCCCAACAGACTTCCAGTGAATCCTTGTCTGAAGCCGTATCATCAACAGCGACGTCAAAGACCACTTCGTCGTCTTCATCAACCGTAAGGCCTTTGTTGACAGCGTTGAGGAAATTCGCTTCTGCTGTCATGGTTGGCGGTACGTTGACAATTGTGACCTTTGCGAGCGATGTGGAAGAGGTCGCTCCGTCGTCATCAACAGCACGAACTGAGATGATGTGTTCTCCAGACGTTGGCCACGAGGTTGAAACATCGGAGGCGGAACCATCAGTGGATACGGTGAAATTATCGAGAACATCACTTAGGTTCCAGTCGATGATGAGTCCATCACGGTCGTTGAGTGTATCATCGCCTTGGGCACGAAGAATGACGGTCTGATCCTCTTGGAGTACCCAGGTTCCATTCGCATCGAATGGTGTGTTTACGCCTGCAATCCACACGCCAATTTCGCCGATGGTTGGGGCTACATTCAGAACTTCAATCGATGAAAGCACTTCGGTTTCTTCGCCATCATCGTCGGTTGCGATGGCACGGATTGGCATCGTTCCCTCCTCAAGTGGCGAAAACGTACACGTCGGTTGCGTTAACCCTTCAAGACAGTTCAAATCTGGCCAAGAAATACTGACCTGCTGGCCCGATGGAGATACTGTATCAATATCGCCGCTATCACTGGCATCGATGGTGATGGAGGATTCGACAGCAATTTCCGATGGGTGGCTGAGGTTGATGTACGGTGCTCGATTCAGGATGGTGACATTGCTGATCAAAACAGTTGAGTCAAGTTCATTGTCGGTTACAATGGTTCGCAATTCCCAGTCACCGTCGTCAGACCAGTTCCAACTGATAGCACAATCTGGCGTTGTAATGACATCGACAAGACCTGGACGTGATTCAATTTCAAATCGGCACTCGACGTCTCCACCATCAGGGTCAAAGGAAGAACGGGCGTCAATGAAGACGTCCTCGAACGTGTAATTCCCAGTGTCGATAGCAATGGATGCGTTCGGTGCACGGCCGATGAAGACGTCAACAGTAGCTTGGTTGTTGCTTCGATTGGCGTCTCCGGTGATGAGCTCATCCGGATCAACGGTGAAGGTCAATGTCTGGTTGCCGATGGTGGAATCTTCAGGAACAATCCAGTCGATTACAATGCGTTGCTCACTGTACGCCTCGATGGATGGAACAGCCTGTCGGCTCGAATCGCCATCGGGCACAACAATTTCCATTTCTGTTGAAGGCGATGGCAAAACACCTCTGTTTTGGGCTGGTAGAGAGAAGGAGAGTTCGTCACCGGGCAAGGCGTTGTATCCGATCGATTTGGACAGGGTCGCAACCTCACCATCGCGAGTTCGAGTAACGATGATTGAATCTTCTTGAGCAACCAAATCGATACCTACAACAGACAAATCGATGACAACCGTGGCAACGCCAATGATTTCCTGAACTGGATCCCAGACTATCACGCCGTTGCTGCTAAAATCATCGCTAGCGATGGTGTCATCGACGACGTTTGAAACATTGATTGTCTCTTCAATCTGTCCACTGCTGTTGGTAGTTGGATTAATCAGCGTTCCCGCCATTTCGTAACGCAACTGGAGGTTTTTGTTGACCTCTGGTATGCCGTTTGGAGCAACCGAGTAGGTTGCATAAATCTTTGATTCTGAGTCTGGTAATGTAGCAATAAATTGAGTCTCAACCTCAATGTCGACGTTCCGATCGCCCGGGTTTTTTCTTTTGTCAACGCCAAACGAGTCAACGGGTTCGTAGTCTTTCAAGAGCCAATCAATGGTGAAACCAGCAGCGTTTGAGATTCGTATCCAAGAGTTGAATCGAACAGCGGGACAGTACCAATTAAACCCAGCACTGACGCCTGTGGCGTTCCATTCGTTGACTTTGTACGAATCATCGCATCCTTCGTACTTGATGTTCTGTCCATCTTCCGTTGGAATTCCATCCTTGGTGACCTGCCAAGATGTATTTTCGGCTCCTTGAGTATCAAACGAGGTCGGGTCGAAGTAATCAGATGAACCACTTACACTCGTGCCTGACATGAAGGGCATGTACCATTGGTCACCCGTCCGCATTGGGAAATCGTATTTTTCTTTTGGCGGGTCGTAATAGGTATCGAATGAGATTGTGGCGAGGTTCTGGGATAGGAAGCCAAGATTGAATGGTGCAAAGCTGACGTCTAATTCAAATTCCGAATTGATAACTGCGAGATCTCGTACTCGTACGATGTCCTCGCCTGAATAATCGATGTCGAGCCTTCCACTGACCCCTTCAAGTGTTGCGCCACTGTTTCCTGATGAGAATTCCCCTTCGATGAGCATCTTGTATGCAAGCGTCTGAATCCCGTCAACATTGATGAAAAAGATGTCATCAATTTCGTAAGCAGTGTCCCCGGTGAGTGTATTGAGGCTCGCAGATACGTTGGCTTGTGCCAGCAGTTGAGAGACATCGAATTGCGTTTCATAGGTCCACTTGTCACCGATGCGCCAGCTTGGGACATCGGTCGAGCTTGTTGTACCTGAGGATTGGTCAACAGATGGTAGCAGGTCAAGTGTCGTTGTGTCGTTGTTGACAAAGTGCACAGTGGATGAACCTGCCAAAAGGAACAAAACTAGGAATGTCAATACGCGGTTCGCCATGTGTGAATGTCTGCTTTCTCGTACTTAGGAATTGTCAACCTGCGA
>CEPL01252056.1_pt1 | contig 11343 bp, 16 predicted proteins | sample 530541 | NCBI WGS metagenome assembly CEPL01 (sample SAMEA2620339, study PRJEB7988) | marine metagenome | biome: marine biome (ENVO:00000447); feature: surface water layer (ENVO:00002042); material: "saline water (ENVO:00002010), including plankton (ENVO:xxxxxxxx)" | depth 5 m
TAAAATTAAATATAATCCCTTTCTTTAGCGGGTATTATTTTTGAGATTTAAATTAAAATTGTTTATTTGCATTCATAATTATGAGAATTGTATTAAAAAATTCTGACACTTTTGGAGCTCTAGCGTCCACGCTTTGTCTGATACATTGTATTTTGACACCGTTATTGTATGTATTACCACTATGGTGGAAAGGTCTCAATTTAGTTTTTCTTATTGTTTCATTTTTTGCTGTTTATGGGTCTTCAAAAAATACCTCGAGGTCTTTTATGAAACCTCTATTTTGGATTTCATATATATTTCTTGTATTTGTTTTATTTAATGAAGAAATTCATTTTTTCCACCTTCCTGAGTTAGTAACATATTTTGCTGCTATAAACTTATCATTTTTACACATTTACAATCGTAAATATTGTAATTGTAATGATGATGAATGCTGTTCTAAATAAATTAAAAGAATATCTCTTTTGCCATACTGTAGGTGTTACAATGAGCTTGTGTTATTTCATCTATGCTTTTAGAATATCCTCCGCCCATACTAATTTGAATTGGAATGTTTCTTTCTTTGCATTGAGAAATTATGATTTCGTCCCTTTTTTTACAACCTTTAATACTCAAAGATAATCTTCCTAGTTTATCATTTTTTAAAATATCAACCCCGGATAAATAAAATATAAAATCTGGTTTGAACTTATTTATCAAATTTGGAACAATTTCAAAAAGTTTAGACAAATACTCATAATCTGACGTACCGTCCTCAAACTCAAAATCTAAATCACTTTTTTCTTTTTTGAAAGGATAGTTTTTTTTTCCATGAAAGGATAAAGTGAATACATTTGGATTTTCACTGAATATCGATGCTGTACCATTGCCTTGATGAACATCAAGATCAATTATCATAATTTTTTTAGCTAGTTTATTGTTTAATAAGTAATTTGCTGCAATAGCTTGATCATTTAACATACAAAATCCTTCACCTCTATCTTTAAATGCGTGATGTGTGCCCCCAGCTATATTTAGTGATATTCCGTTTAACAATGAATACTTAACACAATCAATAGTTCCTTGTGCTATTATTTTTTCTCTTTTGATTAGTTCATTAGAAATTGGGAATCCAATTGGTCTAGATTCTTTCTTTGTTAAGGATAAGCTTTCTAATTTGTTTAAGTATTCAATAGAGTGAGTTGTTAAAATATTTTCACGTGAAATAATACTTGGTGAAAAAAAATTTTCTTTATTACATATTCCCTTTTCCATAAGTTTTTTTGGAATTAAATCATATTTTTTCATTGGAAATCTATGATTTTCTGGAAGGGGGTGATTATAAATTGTGTGATGAGCAATTTTAAGCATTATTCATCTAAGAAAAATTAAACTACAAATTAAAAGAATTGTTGTAATAAAATTTAGTAAACTGTATTTTTCAATTTTTTGTTCTCCTTTCACAATCAAGAAAATTAGAATTATTGACAATGAAAATTGTAGAAAAAAAGCAGGTAAGATTAATAGCTCCCAAAACACTCCAAATAAAGTTGATTTTATTTCTAAATGAGATAATCCAAAAGCTATATATATGAAAATAGCTGTAATGATTACAAGAACCTTAAAAACTTTCTTCATCGACTCAAATATATGTAAATTTGTTTCGTGCTTTTAGTAATAATTTTGATTTGTACTAATATTTTTCTTGTTCTAGTTTCTCAGGCTTTAAATAAGGATAACGCTGATCTTCTTCTGTCGGGATATAATACAATGTCAAAAACTCAAAAAGAAAATTTTAAGTTAGAGGAGTATTTAGTTTATTTTAAAAAATTCTTTTTTCAATTAGCATTATATTCTTCTTTAGCAACAATTATTAGTTATATTCTTTTTGATGAACTCACCACAACGATTGTATATGCTTTAACTGTATGTTTACCATTGCCATTATTTATTTACAGGTCTAATAAAAACTTCTATAAATGATTATTTATGATTTGGATGGTAGAAAATACCAAATCAATAATATGGAAGAATTTAAAAATCATATAAAACAGTTTCATACTGTTGATGGGAAGCCAGATGGAAGCTTGCATGAAGAAAATGGATATTACTTTAGGGTTGATAAAAGTTTTTATGATTTATTATTTAAATCATAGAATATGTTTTTTTCAATAGAAAACCATAAAAGTAATGATGCAACTGTTCTGTAGGGAGACCAAACAAGTGTCAATTTGGAAATCTCATTTTTATCAGTTATACCATAATTCTTTTTTATACTATTAATTAAAGCTAAATCACCAAAAGAAAAAATATCAGGTTTAAGAACTACAAACATTAAAAACATTTCAATTGTCCACTTTCCAATACCTTTAATTTCAATTAATTTTTTTTCAATCTGATTTTGATCTAAATTATCCAGATCTAAATGAGTTTCAGTAAAAAATGATAATACATTTTTCATGTATTCGACTTTTTTGAATGAAACCCCAATTTTTTGAATTTTACTATTTTCTAATTCAAGTATTTGCTTATTTGATTTATTCGAAATCAAATCAAGAAATTTTTTTTTGATTGTAATTGCAGCTTTAAAACTTATTTGTTGTTCAATGATCAAATTACATAAAGCAATAGCATGGTTGGAATTATTTCTTTCATTAACATCAATTTCGTTTCCAAACTTTGAGATAAAAAAAGACATAATAGGATCTTTTTTTAAATAATCGAATGCTATTAAAAGGTTTGAATTATTTAATCTGCTTATCACTATATTTAATTATATGAAAAAGTTATTTCTATTGTTTTTATTATCAAATATGATGCTTAATTCACAGATAAATGAACAAGATAAAGTTCAATCTGCTGTAGAAATTTTTTTTGATGGTTTTCATAATAAAGATTCTATTCTTATTAAGTCAGTAGTTCATAAAAGTTTTAGTCTTAACTCTGCAAGCTTAAGAAACAATCAATCTACACTTTCTAACTTTGATGGTAATCAATTTATAAAAGCTGTAGTTACTAGATCGGACAATCCTACCTGGAAAGAAATACTTACATCTTTTGAAATAAAAATAGATGGTATTCTCTCAAATGCTTGGGTTGGATATGAGTTTTGGCTTGGTGATAATATGAGTCATTGTGGCGTCAATTCAATTTCTTTAATTAAAGAAGACGATGGTTGGAAAATATTTAATATTTCTGACTCAAGGAGAAGAGATTGCAATTAATTTCATTGGCAAAGTTTTTGAAAGATATGCTTTATTGAAAAAAAGTAATCTACCCACAAAAATTTGTCCTGTATGTAATCTACCATTTACATGGCGAAAAAAGTGGGAAAAAAACTGGGAAAATGTCAAGTATTGTAGTAAAAGGTGCAGAAAAAATTAATTCATTAGTTTGGTTTAGAAATGACTTGAGAATTTATGATCACTCAGGCTTAACTCATGCAGTTAAAAATTCAAATCGTGTTATTGGAGTTTATTTTTTTAATCCAGATCATTACAAAATTAATGAACTAGGATTTCCAAAAACAGATTCCTTTAGAGCTCAATTCTTAATTGATTCTGTTAAAAATCTAGAAAAAAAATTGAGCGAATTAAATATTTCACTCATAATAAAGATTTGCAATCCAAAGGATAAAATTAACTCTATAGTTGATGATTTTAATATAAATAGGGTATATCTTCAAGATGAATGGACTGATGAAGAAACTAAAGAAGAAGAATGTTTAAAATCTTTAAAATCAAAAATCGATATTTATAAATACAGTGATCAATTTCTATATCATCCAGAGGATGTTGAATTGAATAAGGTCCCAAATATTTTTACTGTTTTCAGAAAACATTGTGAAAAAAAATTAAATGTAAGATCTATGTTCCCAAAACCTAATTCAATGGATGAAAAGAATTTGTTAGATATTAAATTTAATTCGCCATCACTCGAAGACTTAGGTCTAGAATATTATACAGAAGATTCTAGGTCTGCTTTTCCTTTTAAAGGTGGATATGATGAAGGTTTAAAAAGATTAAACTACTATTTGTGGGAGTCTAAAAAAGTAAGTTTTTATAAAAAAACTAGAAATGGTTTGATTGGAATTGATTATAGTTCTAAGTTCTCATCATGGTTGTCTAATGGATCACTTAGTCCCAGAATTATTTTTAATGAGATAAAAAAATACGAGAGAGAAATTGAAAAAAATCAATCAACTTATTGGATGATTTTTGAACTTATTTGGAGAGATTATTTTAAATATATTTCAAAAATTCATGGTAATTCCATTTTTAAAATTGGAGGGATTTTGGATAAAAATTATGAATGGAGTAAGGATTTAGATTTATTTCAAAAATGGATTGATGGTGAAACTAAAGAGCCATTCGTTAATGCGAATATGGTAGAGTTAAAAAAAACAGGATGGATGAGCAACAGAGGAAGGCAAAATGTAGCGAGTTTTCTTTCAAAAGAATTATTTATTGACTGGAGATGGGGTGCAAGATACTTTGAATCTAAGCTCATAGATTATGATGTACATAGTAATTGGGGAAATTGGATGTACGTTTCAGGTGTTGGAAATGATCCTCGAGATAGAAAATTTAATATTCAATTTCAAGCTGAGAGATATGATGCTAATAAAAAATTTCAAAAACTTTGGCTTCAAGAAAAGATATCTCTATTTTAGAAAATCATGAGATTTTTAGGTAAAAACTTTAAGAATGTAAAATTCTTTTACTATCTAAAAAATTATCTTTTACTAATAATTCCAAATTTTTTCTTTCGAAAGTCTTTAGAAAAAAGATTATCAATTTTCTCCAAAAATGAAATTGACAATTTAATTGAAAGAGTAAATTATTATAATAAAATAGAAAGTCAAATTAAAGTTGACAGTAATTGGCCAAAATTATCAGATTTAAAAATTGGGAAAAAAGGAAAAACATATTTTTTTGATGCTTATTCAACAACAAGAAATTTTTCACAAAAATTTAAATGTAATTTTTTATTTGGAGACATAGATTATGTTCCAAATACGCCTTCGTTTGTTAAATCTCGACCAATTAAGAATAGCCAAAATTCTATAATATTAAAATTAAATAAAGTAAGACACTTTCAGCATGTAGTAGACAAATTTGAAACAGAAAATAAAGCAGATATTTTATTTGGAAGAGCTGCTGTTTTTCAAAAACAAAGAATCAACTTTTATAAAAAATATTTTAATCATCCAATGTGTGATTTAGGTCAAATCAATAGCGGAACAAATCATGATCAATGGCTAAAAAAGAAAGCATCGCTTGATACTCATTTGAAACATAAATTTATTCTTTGCATTGAAGGTAATGATGTCGCTTCTAATCTTAAATGGGTAATGTCATCCAATTCTGTTGCCGTGATGCCAAAACCTAAACATGAGTCATGGTTTATGGAAGGTAAATTGGTTCCCGACTATCATTATATATTAATAAAAGATGATTACTCTGATTTACAGAAAAAGCTCAATTATTATATAAAAAACATAGATGAATTAAAAAGAATATCTAGAAACGCAAATCATTATACAAATCAATTTAGAGACAGAAATAAAGAAAAACTAATTTCACTTTTAGTAATGGAAAAGTTTTTTAAACTTTCAAACCAAAAAAAATCGTCAGTTAATTTTCTTGCCGAGCATTAAAAAAACAGGGAAATGGTCACTATATCCACCAAGCCATCTATTGTAAAAACTTTTAAATGGATATCCTTTATAATTTCCCTCAGGATTAATTAAAAACTTTTTATTAAATATTCCGGCTTTAATGAATTTGAAAGATTTATTATTTAATAAAGATTCAGTTATTAATAATTGATCAAGCATATTCCAATTTCCTCTGTATTTTGAGCTTCCATATCCTTTTCTGAATAGTGATTCCATCGGATTAAAAATTTGATTCTTTGCAGTTTTATTTTTTTTCCAACTAGTTTGAAGCTCTTCCTTGATACTTTTATCATTAGGATCATCATTAAAATCTCCCATTGTAATAATCTTGGCAAACGAATCAACAGACTTAATTGAATCAATTATTTTTTTGTTTAGCCTAGCAGCAGCAATTCTTTTTGGTTCGCTTCTAATTAACCCTCCAGATCGACTGGGCCAGTGATTAACTATAAAATAGATTTTTTCACCATCTAAAAATCCTTCAACAAGTAATTGATCACGAGTAAAATCACGACTCCCATTTGAATTAAATAAGTATAGTGGGTAAGATTTTGCTTTCTTTGGCTTAAATCTATATCTGTCAAACAGAAACGCTACATCAACTCCTCTTTCATCAGGTGAGTCAAAGTGAATAATTCCATAATTAATATTTTTCATTGACTCACTTTGTACTAAATCAATAAGCACTTGCCTATTTTCTACTTCACAGAGTCCAATAATAGTAGGATGAGTATTTGTATATTCAAATCCAATTTGAGGAATTACGCTCGAAATATTTTCAATTTTTTTCTTATATATTTCTTCATTCCAAGTACCTTCATCAAGCCATCTCTGATCCCAGTAATTTTCTGGATCATCTTCTGCGTCAAATAAATTTTCAACATTGTAAAAGGCAATTGTACTAATTTGAAATCTTTCTTCTTGAGAAAAAATTTGTAATCCAGTTAAAAAAAGAAAGTAAAAAAAATACTTTTTCATGGGTTTATAAATATATCAATTATTCTGATGAAGAAATTAAAGAAGAAGATTTTAGAGATATTTACGAATTATCTTTAGATTGTTTATTTAAAGAGCTAAATTGTTTGTAAGATGCATCAATTCAATAAAATCAATGGTGAACCTATTGACTACTTAAGCTATACTAAAGATATAGTTAAAAACTTTCCATCCGTAGAAATACACGTTGGTACAGATTCATATCTTTTAAATGATAATACAAGGTATGTAACTGCAATAGCATTCAGATTCAATAAGGCAGGGGTTCATTATATATACACAAAAAAAAAATTCCCAAGAATTAAAGATAATTGGGAAAGATTATGGCGAGAAACAGAACTTAGTGTAGATATTGCTAGACAATTAGAAAAGCAAAAAGTAAAAATAGAAATTGATATGGATTATAATTCAGATGAAAGGTTCTTTTCAAATAAACTTGTGCCTGTTGCAAAGGGTTGGGCCAACTCACTTGGATTTAAGGTAAATCTAAAACCATATAATCAAATAGCTACTTCAGCTGCTGATTATCATTCTAAGTAAATCAATTTTAACTTTAATTTATTATTTTAAAAATTACTAAAAAAAATCCCATCAACAGATGGGATTTTTATTTGATTTATGTAAAAGAATTAAGCTCCTTTTACAAACGGAAGACCAGTTTTTGGACTTTCAACTACTTTCATTCCAGATGGAAGATCACATGCATTTGGTCTAGCATCTTTAGCGAAATAATAAATAGTTTGGTTTCTACCACCTTTTAAAGTAACATCTTTACTATGTAAGTGGTAAGTTTTTCCTTTACTGTTAGTATGAGTGTATCCCATTTTTATAAGTTTTTAATTGTTATACAGTATACAATATACAAAAATATATTTTAAACCATCTCTGTTGGAAAATTTTCTACCTCAGAAGAAATTAAATTGAATACTTACAGTTAAAAAATAACATTTTTTAAATCACTATAATTAATTAGTTTTATGTTGTTTTCCTCAATAGATTTAATAAATTTTTCACTATTAATAACATTATAGTCTATTTCTCGCCATAATGATCCATAGTCTATTTTACCTTGCGTAATATCCTTCATTTTATCATTATGTAATCCAAAATGGACTATTATTTGACTTAAACCAGGTTTTAAATCATCTAGTATATCCAGATAATATTTTTCCATTTCGTCGGGTTTTATACCAGCTTCTGCCATAAAAAACTGATCAAATATGATTGCGTGATTAGGTTTTGGAAAATTTTTATCAAAGTGAACGCTAGCTTGTATTGGGACAAAAGCAAGTAAATCATTCTTTTTTGCAAGATCAAGATACATTTTAAAGATATCTGGATCAAAGAACAATGCCCCTTCATGGCTATCGATATGGCTTAAATTAATCCCCATCGAAGCGGCTAAATCAATTTGAGCTTGAAGTTCGTTTCTGACTTCCTCGAGATTAGAAAATTTAGTAAACTTTCTTTTATTCCAATAGAAGTGATTGTTCTTATTTAATATTGAAGGAATATCCTTATCATTCAAAACACCACCCCATTTGTTTATTTTCCATTCACTTGTAACAGTCAAATGAACCCCTAGATCTAAAGTTGGATTTAACTTTGAAAAATTAGCTACTTCATCAATTTTTTCAGTAGTCATAATAACACTCGCTGATGTAACAGTATTTTTTTTCAAAGACTCAAAAGAAGTTAAATTAACAGATTCCTCTAATCCTAAATCATCTGCATGAATAACAAGTAATTTATCATCTTCCGAATATCCTAGCTTTTCTGATAATGATTTAAAATCTTCTTTTTGAGTTGTATTTTTAATAAACTTACAGGCTAAGTCCAGATCATAAATCGGTAATTGATTGTAATGAAAATAACTAATAATGATTATGCAAAGAAACGCAATACTAATCATTAGAATCGAAGTGATTTTTTTCATATAGGATATTAATGTAAAAAAAATAATCAAATAAATATTGAATCAATTTTTGATATTTTAGTGAAGTGAATAAATGGCTATTAATACTTCTTGTTTTTTTCTCATGTAGTAAACAAGAAAAATATAATGTAGTTTGGATTGTTGTTGAAGATCAGTCACAATATTTTTTTCCAACGTATGGTAATGATGAAATTTCTCTACCTAACCTTGAGTCATTAGCTAATGAAAGTTTAGTTTTTGAAAACATGTATGCAACCTATCCTGTTTGTGCACCTGCAAGAAGCTCAATTATTACTGGAATGTACCCTAGCTCAATAGGAACTCACAACATGCGTGCGTACAATGGAAACAGAGAGGTTAGAGGTAAAAAAAATGATTTTAATCCTTGTTCAGAGTCAGAATCTGTATTAGATATTCCGTATTACTCTTCAAATTTAGCTGAGCAAATTCCTTCGTTTCCTGAAACCTTAAGAAAGAATAACTATTACACAACAAATAACTCCAAAAGAGATTATAATTTCAAGATATCTGAAAATGTATGGGATGAATCTAGTAATAAAGCAGATTGGAGTAATCGATCACCAAATCAACCTTTTTTCTCAGTTTTTAATTTTGCTATTACTCATGAATCAAGTATTTGGAGAAGAGATTCAGACAAACTTTTAGTAAACCCTGATGATTTATATATTCCACCTTTTTTTCCAAATGATTCATTAACTAGACATTCTTATGCAGTTAATTATTCAAATTTAATTTTGGTTGATAGGCAAATAGGAAATTTAATTGAAAGATTAAAAAGTGATAATTTGTATGATTCTAGTTATATATTTTTCTACAGTGATCATGGTGGCCCATTTCCTAGGCACAAGAGATCTCTAAAGGATACCGGGGTTAAAGTACCTTTCTATGTAAAACAACCAAAAAATTTAAGAGAAAAAACTAACACTGATCAGCTATTAAGCTTTGTCGATTTAGCTCCAACAGTACTTTCAATTCTCAATTTAGAAATTCCAAGTGTATATCAAGGTTTTGCTTTTCTTGGAAAACAAAAATCCAAGAATTCAAGAGAATTTGTTTTTACTGCTAGTGATCGATTTGATGAAGAATATGACAGGGTAAGATCTATAAGAACAAAAAAATTTAAATACATAAAAAATTACAATCTTGAAAAATCACATGCTTTAGATTTATGCTACAGAAACCAAATGCCACTAATGAGACATCTCAATACTCTTTTATTGCAAAAGAAATTAGATGAATCTCAAAGTCTTTGGTTTAGAGAACCAAGGTTTGCTGAAGAATTATATGATTTAGAAAATGATCCTTTTGAAGTAAATAATTTATCTGTAAATGATAATTATGAAAATGAATTAATTTATCATCGAAATTTGATGAATAACTGGATGAAAGAAATTGATGATCTTGGTAGCATTCCCGAAAAAGAATTAATTAAATTAATTTCTGATGAATAATAAATTCTGGTGGATTATGTTAATGATTCTTATTCCAATTGTTGGTTTAATCTTTAATATATTCGCATTGTTCTTGATTATTCCACTTGGGTTTTTTCTTAAAAACAATAAAAATTAAATTATATTTAGCCTCGATAATTGAAACTTAAAAAGCCATAGGCTTGATAATTGATATAGTTACAAAGTGAGATTTTACATCTATTTATTTTCATTTTTTTTCATTGCTAACTTAAAAGCACAAGAAGGTGTTCCAGTTTACTTTGATTATTTAACTGAAAATTATTATTTAGTACATCCATCAATGGCTGGTGTTAATTTAGCTGGTGGTAAACTTAGAACTACAATTAGAAAACAATGGTTTGATCAGGTTGAAGCACCAAATCTTCAAACTTTAACTGCTGATTTAAGACTATCAAACAGGTCTGGAGTCGGAGTAATTGCCTTTAATGATGAGAATGGCTATCACTCACAGAAAGGTGTTTATTTAACTTATGCTCATCACATAAACTTTAATGATGATATATCGCTAAGTAAAAGACCGTATCCATCTAAATATGATGAAATTGATCAGTTATCATTTGGTTTAAGCATTGGTGGGATTCAGAATTCATTGGACCAAACAACCTTTGATTTACTTGATTTTGATCCACTAATTTCAGGAACTCTAGAGACAACAGGCTACTTTAATATCGATGTAGGGATGTCTTACGTTAATTCAAAATATTATGCTCATCTTACTTTAAAAAACTTGTTGTTTAGTCCTCATAACATGTATGGTGATTTTGAATATGATTACCCAAGAGATAGAACTTCTTATAAAAGACTCATCGCCTCATTAGGATATGTTTTTTACACAGAATCACCATGGTCTTTTGAACCTTCAACTCTATTTCAACTTTCCGAGTTAACAACCGAAAAATCAATTGACCTTAACTTTAAATCTTATTACAAATTAAACTTTGGAAGAATTTGGGCAGGATTATCTTATAGAAATAGTTTTGAAGGAGCCGAATATATAAACGTAAGTAATGGAAATATTGAAGAACAAAGACTACAATTGATCACACCCTTATTTGGTATTGATTATAAGGACTTTGTTTTTTCTTACAACTACTCTCATCAGTTTGGGGATATTAATTTTGGTTCAGGTGGCTTTCATCAGATCACAATTGGATTTAATTTTTTAAGAGGATCTATTGATTGTGATTGTTATTAATCAAATCCTCTGACCAAACTAAAGTGTCCTTTAAATTCTCTACCATCTTCTAGGAACACTCTAA
>CEPL01047261.1_pt1 | contig 11339 bp, 11 predicted proteins | sample 530541 | NCBI WGS metagenome assembly CEPL01 (sample SAMEA2620339, study PRJEB7988) | marine metagenome | biome: marine biome (ENVO:00000447); feature: surface water layer (ENVO:00002042); material: "saline water (ENVO:00002010), including plankton (ENVO:xxxxxxxx)" | depth 5 m
AAGTAATGGAAAGGCCCGTTTTCTATTGAATAGTTGACCGTGAAAGGCAGATGAGTGACGATGATTACGAAATTGTAGATAAAGCCTGCTACAACAGGTCTAGTTAATTGTTGAACAATTGCGCCTGTTTTCCCAGAGGGTGAAATGAGAAGCCTGCCAAGCCACTCAGGAAAGGCAAGGAGCAGTAAGGGAGGAACAACCAGCGATATGATCAAGTGCTGCAGCATATGTGCTGAGTACAGATATTCTTCTGAAATATCATGCATGGGCCAGTCTGAAGCGAACCACAAGAAAGCAATAGCTGCTATAAATGCATACTTGTGTTTTCGTGTTATGACTTGTTCGTTATCTTTTACGGCATTCGGCCCGACAACTCTGGTCGCATAGTAGCCTAGCAAAATTGAGCTGACGATGATGACCCATACTTCTGGGTGAAATTGGTAGCGCCAAATGTCTGTACTTGCGGAGAACATCATTCCAAGCCTGCCATGTTTTTGTTCATAAGCAATAATTGATCAGGTGCTTGTGGCATATTTCACTGGTACTTTAGTGATGCCCTCCATCGCCACCTTTAAAGGAGAATCCCAACCAGAACCCTGCGACTCCTGGTGGCAGGAATAGGAATAGTACCTTGATGATGACGTTCCAGTCGGGGAGAAATCCGAGGGCAAATGCCATGATGAAATACACAGGCCATGCGATACACATACCCATGGTTATCATTTTTGTGAAGACTGAATTATCATCTTTGAGATGCATGAAGACGCCGGCAACAAGAAAAAATTTGACCACCATAAGGAATGAAAGTGTGGTTACAAGTAACCACTCTGGGGCTTTATGGACGGACTCGAAATAGGTAAAAACTTCGATTGCGGTAAAAAACGCTAAAATGAGCGCGGTCTTTATGTAAACCCAGTCTTGTTTTACCCAAGATTCTTTTAATTCTTTGTTTTCGATAGTAGTCATAAGTTTCCTATTGTGGGAACAAGTAGACGACGGTAAAGATAACGATCCATACCACATCAACAAAGTGCCAGTATAGACCGATAATTTCAAGGCGTTCTTCTTGAGCAGATGTTAGACGCCCTCTCATTGACTGTATGTACATTGACATGAGGAAGATGATTCCAACAGTGACGTGCACGCCATGGAAGCCAGTGAGAGTGAAGAACGCTGTTCCGAAGAGATTAGTCGTGTATCCCAATCCCTCACGATAGAAGGCAGTAAATTCATAAACTTGGCCACCTACAAATATGGCGCCAAGAATTGCTGTGGAAAGCAGCCAGATCCTACTTCGTCGGATGTCATTTCGACGTAGTGCTGTGATTGCTAATACGACAGTGAGGGAGCTCATCAAGAGAACGAACGAGCTTACTGAAGTGAAGGGAATGTCAAACATTTCTTCAGGTCCAAGGTCGGTTGGTCCTATTCTGTCTTTGTACAACATGTAGGTCGAGATTAAAGCCCCAAAGAGTAGGCAATCTGAACCCAAGAATACCCACATCCCCAGTTTGTCATGAGAGACCCCAAGGGTTGTTGTTTCACTCAATGGTCGTCTCCTCACCTGAACTCGTGACTCCTGCAGATTCTAGTTCTGCGTGGCTCCCATCTTCATGATCATCATGATGGTCATCAGCATTTGGGTCGTCGACCGGTTCAAAGACCCAGCCATATAGTCCGCCTAGGACAAAGAGTCCTCCTAGTACGCATAGCCATAGGCTGTAGATTAAGCCATATCCGATGATTGGGAGACCGGCAGCTGCTACTAATGGCCAGTAGGAAGGAGAAGGAAGGTGCACATTAGTGTTGCTTCCATCGTGAGCGACCTCTTCGGCTGTGGCTCTTCTGACAACTTGTCCAGCTTCGTTTTTGCCCCATTTACGGTGCCAGAATTCGTCTTGTTTTTCGACGTGTATTGTTTCATCAAAGTTATGTTCAGGTACTGGTGAGGCTGTCATCCATTCTAGGGATCTTGCATCCCATGGATCGGGGCCGGGAGCTTGTGTTTCCCCAGCCTTGAACGCCTTTCTGCTAGAAATCACATTCCATATAAACATTGCTGTCGCTATAGCTATCATAAATGCGCCGATAGTTGCTACTAAATTCCAAAGATCAAACCCCTGTCCTGAGGAGTAGGTTTGTATTCTTCTGCTCATTCCTTGAAGGCCTAATATGTGCATGGGGCCGAATGTTAGGTTGAAACCGATTACCATGACCCAAAAACTGGATTTTCCGATTTTCTCTGACAAGAAGTATCCGAATATTTTTGGCCACCAGAAGTAGAATCCACCAAAGAAACCTAGGATGATTCCTCCGAAAATTACGTAATGGAAATGTGCGACGATGTAGTAAGTATCGGTTTGTTGTGAATCAGCAGCAGCTAGAGAGTGTGTTACTCCAGAAAGCCCCCCGATTGTAAACATAGCTACAACTGCAGTCGCATAAAGCATAGGCGTGGTAAAACGTATTCGTCCCCCCCACATTGTTGCGAGCCAATTAAGTATTTTTACGCCTGTCGGTACTGCAATGAACATAGTTGAAACTGAGAAGGCTGCTACGGCAACTGGACCAACTCCGGAGGCAAACATGTGGTGTGCCCACACTCCCCATCCCATGAATCCAATTGCAATACCGGAGAAAACCATGAAGGGATATCCGAAAATGGGTTTTCTGCTGAATGTAGGAATGATCTCCGATATGACACCAAAACTAGGAAGAATCAGAACGTACACTTCGGGATGTCCGAAGATCCAGAACAAGTGTTGCCAGAGCAGTGGATCAGCTCCTTCGGCGACATTGAAGAAGTTTGCACCGAATAGTCGATCAAAGGTTAGTAAGAAGAGTGCGATTGAGATTACTGGCATTGCGAACAGTAGAAGCAGTTGGACTATAAAAAGCATCCATGTGAGGATGGGCATTTTCATGAGTGTCATTCCTGGTGCTCTCATATTAAGAACAGTGACAATTAAGTTGATTGCGCCTACTAGAGAGGCAATTCCAGTGATTTGGAGGCCTATTGCAAAGAAGTCAATACCTTTGCTTGGAGAGAAGAGAACCCCTGTATTTGGTGAGTATGCAAACCATCCTCCATCAGGTGAGTTTTCCCACCATCCACCAATGAACATGGAGGATAGGAGAAATAGTCCGCCTCCTAGGAATACCCAAAAGCTGAAGGCATTCAGTCTAGGGAAAGCAACGTCTCTTGCGCCTATTTGTAAGGGAATTAAGTAGTTTGCGAATGCTGCTCCTAGCGGGATAGCTGCTAGGAAAATCATAATTACCCCATGCATGGTAAAGACTTGGTTGTATGTCTCTGCTGAAAGGATTGAGTTTCCAGGCCTACTGAGTTGAAGTCGCATGAAAAGGGCATATATCCCACCAATGATGAAAAACAGTAAGCCGGCTGCGCCGTACATTATTCCTATTTTTTTGTGATCAACTGTGAATAACCAGTCTTTCCAGCCGTTTCCTCCTTGGGGTCGGGTAAAGGCTCCAAGAGGTTTATCTGCTGGTGGTTCTCCTTCTGCTGATTCGAGCTCGAGAGGGGTTTCTTCGCTTTCAACGATTGTCATCTTTTGGCTCCGGTTGGTATAGGTATTTGTTTCATAGTTAGTTGAGTGTCATTAGGTAGTCGACAAGTAGGTCTATTTGTGCTTCGTTTAGGTTTAGGTTAGGCATACCTCTTGCTTGCCTAGGTTGTGCGTTTGGTTTTTCTTTTGGTGAGTTTCTTAACCATGCTTCAAGAGTGCCTCGGGCGTAATCATTTTGTGATAGGTCTAGGTATCCGCCTCCGTCAGCTATTTCTTGTGCATTGGGGTAGAGCTCAAAGAATGATCCTGCGTAACTGCTCCGGGATGCAAAGTGTGTGAGGTTGGGGGCTGCTCCGCTGGTTAGATTTGCAGCTCCTGTGTATTTACCTTGACTTAAAGTACCGTCGGAGTGGTTTCGGAATTCTTCAATGTTGCCGTACATTGCCATTGAGTCAGCTACGGTCTCTCCGTTCATTTCTCTTTCGGTGACGCCATTGATTGCATGGCATCGTGCGCAGTTTGTGATGAAGAGTTGTTCGCCTTCGTAGTTGGGATCATCCTCGGTAAGTGGGGTTCTAAATTTGATCTGGTTATCTACCCACGTTGAGAATTCCTCATGAGGTAACGCAATTGTGTACATGCGCATATAAGCGTGGCTTAATCCACAGAATTCTGTGCATTGACCGGCGAAGCGTCCCACTTCATTGGATTGAATAACCCAGGGTGTTGTTCTGCCGGGAACAGCGTCTTTCTTTCCGTTGAGCCGTGGGATCCAGAAACTGTGGATTACGTCTCGAGATGTTGTATAAATTCGAATGTCTTGGTTGACCGGTATGACTAATTCGTTTGCAGTTACTAAATCTGGCTGGTCCGCTCCCTCGATACCATCAAGGTAGTAGTGGTACTCCCACCACCATTGTTGTCCGACTACTAGTACTTCAGCATCTGGGTATGTTGATCCCTCTGGTGCTGCGTCCACGTCATCCAGGTCTAATAAGAACCCAACGCTGAAGATTGCTATAGCTGCCATGAGGATGGTAGGTCCGATAGTCCAGCTGATTTCTGCTCCAAAGTGACCATGCACTTGTTCGGGGAACTCTTCGTCCGAATAGCCACCGTCAAAGGATTCTTCATTTTCTTTTGGTGCTTTGACTTTGTATTTCCAACCTATGTAGAGCACTGCTCCTTGGATGAAAACAAATACGACTCCAGCGATGATGAAGACTGGATTGATGAGGTCACTTATGCCTTCTGATTTTCTTCCTGCTGGATCAAGTGTGTCTAGTGGGGCGTCGCTTGCGCAACCACTTAATGAGAGAAATGCAAGAGTTAGAAGGCCTATAGCCCATGTTAGGTTCCGTTTTGAGAGGGGATTCATCTGTGGTTCTTTCTGTGACCTACCCTTTAAGTTTTGCTTGATTTTGGGTTCATAGCCAAGTTCGGGAGAGGTCAATTGTCACTCTCTTTCATGTCGCTATGAGTGCCTTCGTCAGAGTGGTTTTCGTCATGGCCTTCTCCATGAGATTCAGAGTGTTCGGAGTGTTCTCCGTGATGGTGGGACATGTCTCGTTCACCAACCACTGCGGAAGCTACTCCAGACGCTAGAAGGACTATTGCGCCGGTTGCTAGGACTCCAGCGACAACATTTCTGTTGACTTTCTCGGCTAGGGCGAAGGCTAGTGCTGCTATGAAGACTATTGCCGAGATGATGACTGCTAACCAGATGGCCCAGGATTTTGACACAGCGAGGAAAATTCGTGATGCGCATATTACGGTGACGGCTATTCCGATTACTCCTAATACTGGGACTTCTACTGGTTTCATTATTCTGTTGCGGAGTTCAGCATTGGCTATGGGATCTCCGGTTGCTCGGTCAGCCCATGCGCTCATCATTAGTTCGAATGCTGTTGTCAAGATTAGAATGAGACCTACAACGAAGATTGCGGTGTGTGTGACTAGTCCGATTACGAGAGTTCCTAGACCTACAGCCCCGATTATGGGCCAGTAATTGTATGAAACTGGTCCTTGTGCTGGTGGTAATGTGCCGTTATTTAGTTCGGAAACTGCATCTGAGTCGGCATCTCTGAATGCGGTGAGCATTATTGCTAATCCTGCAGAGGCGATTGCAAACATTACGAGTATGACATATCCGACGTGATCACCAACTCCTCCAGACCAGCCGAGGCTTGCTGCTCCGACCCAGACTTCAGCATCGATGAAGCCGAGGTAATCTGCGCCTCCGCCGTCTCCAGTTACTACGGCATAGAAAAAGGCTGTGAGGAGTCCAAATCCTGCGAATCCCATGAAGAGCCGAAATCCTGGTGAAAACATGTGTTACCTTCCCCTTCTCATTTCGCTATGTAGACGGCAATCCAGATGATGAAGTATATGAAAACCAGTGAGTACCAGTACAACGAAGCAGCGACAACGCCGTCTGTTTGTGTGCTTCCGTACTGACCGGCCATTGTTCGAAATCCTGTTAGGAGAAGAATTATCATTCCGATGATGACTGCTACTAGATAACTTCCTACGATTGTGAAGATGAGGGTTGCAGCAGTGGTGGGCCCTTCATCAGCGATGAGGTTGGTTTGTGATAAGTGCCATGCTGTTTGGACTACAACCATGGCGCCCATTACTAGAGTTGTTCCTATTCCTAAAAGGGCGTGTTGGCGATCATCGCGTTTGATCGAGTAAACCGCCCATTGCATAACGACTATAGATATGAGGAGTGTCCAGATGACCATTCCAGGTTGAGTTAGTTCAATGGTTGCTTTATTTGGTATCCATGGCAGCCCTTCCGATCGAACTTGAGCTCGTTCTTTAAGGTATACGCCGAATACTCCAGCGAAGTACATGATCATTGCAGCGACTGCAAAGCCGGTTGCTACAAGTGGGGTTCGTCCCCGGACAGCCGGTGCTACGGGAAGGTCTGTTGTTCGCAAGTTCATTCGTTTCCACCTCCTACTTCTAGTAGGGGTCGTTCTGAGTTAACGACTGGCGGTTCATCAAAGTTTCCTGTTGGGGGAGGTGATTCTGTTGCCCATTCTAAAGTGTGGCCGTCCCATGGATTATTGACGTTATCGTTGGAACCTTTACCTATGAAAATTGAGATCGTTAGATCTAATAGGGCTAAAGAGATGCCTCCGATTAAAAGGATTGAGCCAATGAATCCGATTACATTCAGGAATTCAACCGCATCTTGGTTCCAAACTTCGGCGTTGGAGGTTGCTAGGTAAACTGCGTCTCCTTCGTCTAGGAAGCCGTTAATCAGGTTGGATCCTGCTGAAAATAGAAGCCCTCCTAAAAGCGAAAGACCTACAAGAACTCCGATATTGTTGTTCATTTTTTTGCCAAATATTTTGGGTGACCAGTAATATAGACCGGCTATTGATGCAATTAAGCTGGAGATAAGGGCGTGTTCCATGACCGCAGTTGCAATAACTGTTCCTTGAAGATCTGCTAGCCAATTGATAAGTCCGCTCAGCCAGTCACTATCGATCTCCCGTATGGCACCTATAGCTGGACCGGATACGTGCAGAGCAGAGAGTGCTGTTCCGACCAATAGTGCGATCATTGAGATGAGGGCAAGGACTAGGTGTGCGGAGAATTTTGGTTTTCCTTTAACTAGGGTGTCGGCGAGGCCACCCATGAAAATCAGTACAGGTAGCACTACAAGTAGCCCCATGCCGACGAATACAGCTTGATCACCGACGTCAGCATTGAAGAACGGTTGAGCGAAAGCGCCAAATGAGAGGACTCCGAGAGCGCCTATCCCGATTTGTTGAATTGTGTATTGCCTCTGTGCTTTGCTGGCGGCGACAGGAATGATCTCGCCCGCTATTCCGAGGACTGGGATAGCAAAGGCAAATATCATTGGTTGGGACCACAACCAAGATAGTTGTCCCCATATATTCTCAACATTTCCATAGCGAAGTGCGTCTGCTCCTCGGAAGTCAACCCATGAAATCATTAAATTGCCAAGCCAGACGGGCATTGCTAGGACCCAAACTCCTGTTGCAACAAGCACTGACCAACTAAACAATGGCAGTTCAAACAGAGTCATTCCTTGAGGCCTTTGGGTAACTATGGTGGCTATGAGGGTTATTGAAGCCAGCAATACTGCTATGGCGACCATTGCAATGGAGAGAATTGATAATTCAGTGGCCTCAGGGTCCATACCCTGTGCAAACTGGGTGAGAGGTTCGGGAACGCCAAGACCGCCATCTGAGAATACGGTCACTATATGAATCAGGATTCCAACTAGCCATGCCCAAAATGCTCCTGCAGCTGCTCGTGGGAACGCTATCGATGGGGCTCCTATTTGAAGGGGCACCAGATATGTTGCTAGTCCTAAAATAAGTGGGATAACGCAAAAGAACAGAAGAGATGTTCTGGAGAGGCTCCATGTTTGGAAGTATTGATTGCTAGAGCCAAAATCAAGGATTGATGTTTCTCCTATACTGATACGTTCAAGTCGAACGAGGAGATGCAGTACTAGTGAGAGAAATCCACCAGTTAGACCAAACAAAATATATAGTCGACCCAGGTTCTTGTGGTCAGCGGTACCAAAAGTGCCTGCAAGACCCCCTAGTTCAAGGGTTCTTGTTTCCATATCTTCTGTGTTGTCTTGGGTTATAGGTGTATTTTCTGTCACGTCATTATTTTTCGCTAGGTATCCCCCAACGTTTAGTTTAATAAGCAAAAAAACATGCTAGACAATCCGTACAAAATATCTACAGATTCCCATCAAGACTGTAGTCACCAGATTGACCTCTAGCCGAACTATATAGAGAAATTCGATGCATTTTCTTATATTTTACTTGATGGTCTAGAAACCGGATCTTACAAGTTGATCAACGGCCATTAACGAAAAGAGGATCGTTATGTAACTTATGGAGAATCCAAAGAGGCGCATAGCGGACTTTTTTGTTGGATTTATCATCACTTGAAAGGAGAAAAGAGTGAAGATTGCCCCCATTACTATTGCAGTTATCAAGTAAACAACTCCCATATCTGCAACTGGAACAAAAATAAGAGACGCAGCCCATACTTGAAAGGCATAAAGAACCATTCGGTATCCGGTAACTTTTGTGCCTTCTATAACAGGTAACATTGGAACTTCTGCGTTTGAGTAGTCGTCTTTATATCTAATTGCGAGTGCCCAGAAGTGAGGGGGGGTCCATAGAAATATGATAAGGAAGAGGATGATTGGTGGCCAGTCTATGGAATTCGTTACTGAGGACCAGCCAATCAATACTGGAACAGCACCCGCAGCGCCACCAATAACGATATTGCTTGTGGAGGATCGTTTGAGCCACAAACTGTATACGAATACATAAAATAGGCACGCTGAAGCTGCTAGAACAGCGCTTAGGAGATTTACAAATATCCATAACCACCCGAAAGCTATGGCCTCAATTACAATTGCGAATGATAATGCTTCTGTTGAGGTGAGGACTCCTGTTACTAGGGGTCTATTTTTTGTTCGTTCCATTAGTTTGTCAATGTCTCGATCTATGTACATGTTTATTGCATTAGCTCCTCCGGCTGCGAGAGTTCCACCGAATAGAGTTGCTATGATTAGCCATACTGATGGTATGCCTTCTTCTGCAACGATCATTGTAGGTACGGTTGTGATCAGAAGGAGTTCGACTACGCGTAGCTTCATTAACGCAATGAATCCGAGTAATTTACTTCTTAATGAAAGTGTAGAGACTGTATCGTTCCCCATACTTTGAGGGTAGGGGTTTCTTTACATTTTCACCAAGATTAGGAAGGTAATAAACAGACAAATTAATTCCATTCCGAAGTGTCGTTAGGTGATTCATCATGGTGGACTATATATATGGCAGGTTTTTCTATCTCACCAGTTCAGTACCAGAAAATAACGCGCATTTCGTTACTGCTTCTCGCATTCATTATTGTCACTGGGGCTGCTGTAAGGTTAAGTGGTTCAGGTTTGGGTTGCTCGGACTGGCCTACATGTGAGAATGATCAACTTGTTGCTGAAATTGATGACGTACATGCAATGGTTGAGTTCGTGAATCGAGTAATTACTGGATTTGTAGCACTGGCTGTAATTATTGCGGTTTTAGGGTCTCTCTTTAGAACTCCTAAACGAAAAGATCTGACCTATCTTTCAATAGGGCTCGTTTTCGGAGTGATAGTTCAGGTTATTGTCGGAGCTCTTGTGGTTCGCGAACATCTTCCTCCAAGCTTGGTGATTACTCATTTTCTTGTTTCTATGATCCTGGTTTGGAATGCAGTTGAACTGGATCATAGGTCTCGGCTACCTGACAGAGCCACAAAGCCACTCTCTAATGAAACATTAAAGCGGTTGACAAAGTTGCTTCTTGCAGTCGGCGTGGTTGTTATCGTAACTGGGACTATTGTGACCGGTTCAGGCCCCCACAGTGGCGCTGAAAAGGAACAAATATTAGAGGCGCTAGAAAACCAAGGAGAAACCTCAGCAATCTCAACATTGGAAGTCGAGGTTGAGAGACTTCCCTTTGACGTGCCTGATGTCGCAAGAATACATAGCATCAGCGTTATGGTTTTTCTTCTTCTCACGCTAAGACTGCTGTTCTTCATTAAACGAAATTTTCCAACATTACTTCCTAATAGCCAAAATTTGATAGCTGCTATAATCGTTCAAGCTGGAATTGGGTATCTCCAATATTTCACTGGTGTTCCTGCCCTTCTTGTTGGAATACACGTCGCCGGAGCAACTTTGATTTGGGTTATGATTTTGAGGCTGTACCTCGCAGTTCATCAGCCAATTCCAAAGAAAAGCAAAATTGCATCTCAAAGCCCTACATAATAAATTCTCAAACCAAGAAGGAATGAATTTCACCTACGCTCCAAGTGGGTCAACAGTTGTCCAAGAAAAGCACGAAGGAAAAATCAAACCTGAGTTTGGCAAAGAATGGGTTGTGATTGTTTGGAATGATCCAGTAAATCTCATGTCGTATGTAACCTTTGTCTTTCAGAAGCTATTCGGATACTCAAAAGAGGAAGCCACAAGACTAATGTTAGATGTTCACCACAAAGGAAAAGCAGTTGTTTCGCGTGGAACCAAAGAAAAGTCCGAACTTGACGTTTTCCAATTACATGAGTACGGGCTCTGGGCGACAATGAGGCAGGACTAGGGAAAAATGGAGATTACAAAAACTGAAGCAGGTTCACTTTCAATACATTTTGATGAAATAGAGAAAGAAATTCTGAATGATTTAACACAAGATCTTTTAGTGAAACTAGGGAATGAAGATCCCCAAGCTTCGATACCGAGACTATTTCCGGAAGCAATTCTGAATCAGCCTGATTTGGATTCTGAATACAGAGCGATGACAGCGCACCAATTGGAGAATTCACATCGGAAAGCATTAGAAGCTTTAAATTCACTGACTTCAGGAAAGGAAACCTCGTTGGATGATTTGATTTTAGTAATAAAGGGATTGAATATCATCCGCCTAGAATTAGGCGAGGAGTTAGACATTGATGATGACTCTGAAAGTCCACTGGCAGATGACAGCAACCACTATAGGTTATGGATGATCTTTCAATATCTAGGCCAATTGCTCTTTCAATGCGTTGAAGAACTTGAACGAAACTTTTAAAGAAATGAAAATGTTTCTACATATAGCGCCAAAGGTCCTTTCAGGTTTGGTATCGTGACTGAACCTAATCATTTAGGTGTCCCGCCCCGTTCGTCTAGCGGCCTAGGACGCTGGCCTTTCACGCCGGTAACACGGGTTCAAATCCCGTACGGGGTACAAATACACTTCAGTGTGATTTAAATTGGTTTATTCA
>CEPL01024981.1_pt1 | contig 11310 bp, 9 predicted proteins | sample 530541 | NCBI WGS metagenome assembly CEPL01 (sample SAMEA2620339, study PRJEB7988) | marine metagenome | biome: marine biome (ENVO:00000447); feature: surface water layer (ENVO:00002042); material: "saline water (ENVO:00002010), including plankton (ENVO:xxxxxxxx)" | depth 5 m
TAATTAGTTGGTTAATAGATAAGAAAGTTGAAGAGGTTTTTGCATATGGAACTAAAATTGCTACAGAAAAATCTAAATTTAATAGCAATGATACTATTGTGGCACTTTTGAAATTTGAGGATGGAATTCTTGCTAAAATATGCGCAAATTTCCCTTCTGTAACTCCACATTTTCACAGGTTATTGGTATATGGTACCAATGGTACTTTTCAGCAAACTCATGGATCATGTATTTTTATGAATTCACGAGATCCTAAGGCTCTTCCAGAAAAAATTATTGATCCATATCCTGCGACTCAAAAGGGTGATTTAATCCCCTCTTTTGTGAATTCTATTCTTCAATCGTCAAATGCAGCTATTTCAAAGCAAGAAGTTTGTGATGTTATGGCGATTTCTTTAGCTATCGAAGAATCGATCAAAACTGGTAGTAAAATAATCGTTGAATATAAAGATACTTAATTTATTTTGTGAAAATACCTTTTGGAAAACCTTTAATAGGTAAAGAAGAAATTTCTGCAGTAAATAAAGTACTGCAATCCCCAATTCTTGTACACGGTCCTTTAGCTAATGAATTCGAAGATATATTTGCAGACTTTACTGGTTCTGAAAAAGCGGTAAGTGTTTCTTCATGTACTGCGGGGATGCATCTAGTCTATTTGTCTCTGGGTTTAGGTCCAGGAGATGAAGTGATAGTTCCTTCTCAAACTCATATAGCTACTGCGCATACCGTTGAAGTTACTGGAGCAAAAGCTGTTTTTGTAGATTCAGAAATGAAAACGGGTAATATTGATATTTCGCTGATTGAGAAACACATCACCTCTAAAACTAGGGCAATTGCTATTGTTCATTATCTTGGTGTCGCTGTAGATATGGTTCAAATTAATAAAATTGCGAAAAAATACAATCTTTTTGTCGTAGAAGATTGTGCTCTAGCACCTGGAACTTATTTGGACAACTGTCATGCTGGACTTCATGGAGATGTTGGGGTTTTTTCTTTTTACCCTGTTAAGCATATAACTTCAGCAGAGGGAGGCATGGTAATAAGTAAACATAATGATCTTTTAAAAAAAATATCTAGAATTAAGGCTTTTGGATTAGATAGGAATTTTTTAGAAAGAAAAGTACCCGGTCTCTATGATGTAAAAGATCTAGGAATTAACTATAGGATAAGTGAATTACATGCAGCTGTAGGTATTGAACAAATGAAGAAGTTACCTTATTTCTTAAAACAAAGGAAGAGAAATTTTGAAAAACTTTCAACCACTTTAGCTGATATAAATAATACCCGAGTTCTTCCCCAATTAAACGATAATCGATTTAAGAGCAGTTATTATTGTCTTGGGCTTTTATTGGATGACTCTATTCGATACAAAAGAGAAAAAATAATGAAAAAACTTACTGCTAGAGGAATTGGTACTAGTATCTATTACCCTAGTCCATTACCCAGGATGACTTTTTACAAAGATAAATATTCATATAATCCAGAAACTTACAAGAATGCCTCTACTATAAGTGATGGTATAATATCATTTCCAGTCGGTCCCCATTTGTCGGAATTGGAGATGGAATTTATTTCAAAAGAATTTAAAGAAGTTATGGAAGAATTAAATGTATAATCTTGATCGCTTTAAAGGTAAAAAGATTGCTCTTGTAGGTGGGGCAGGTTTTATTGGACATAATCTGGCTCTTAAATTAAAAGAAATTGGAGCTGAAGCGCATGTAATTGACTCTTTACAAGTAAATCATTTAGGCTATTACACAAGTAAATACATAGAAAATAAAAATTCAGAGAGATATATAGGTTTCTTAAATGAAAGATTATCCCTAATAAGAAATAATAAGATAAATCTACATATAATTGACGTCAGAGATTACCATATAGTTTCATCAGTTTTAAGTTCAATAAATCCAGATTATGTAATTCATTTGGCAGCAATTGCTCACGCGAATAAATCTAATAAAGATCCTTTTTCGACTTTCGATCACAGTATGAGAACTTTAGAAAATGTTTTAGATGCAATTAGATCACAAAAAACCCATCTAATATATTTTTCTTCATCTATGGTTTATGGAAATTTTGATGGACAGGAAGTTAATGAAGATACAATATGTAATCCATTAGGAATATATGGCGCTCTAAAATTTGGAGCAGAGAAATTAGTTATCGGTTATAACCAAGTTTTTGATTTGCCTTATACAATTATTAGACCTTCTGCACTTTATGGAGAAAGGTGTGTAAGTAGAAGGGTGGGACAGGCTTTCATAGAAAATGCTATTTCAGGAATGCCATTAACAATTAATGGAGATGGATCTGACAGTTTAGATTTTACTTATATTGATGATCTGGTTCAGGGAGTTTTAAGATGTATAGAAAGTGATAATTCTATTAATCAAATATTTAATATCACTTTTGGAAGAGGAAGAAAGATTAAAGATCTTGCTGAAATTGTATTAGATACCTTCCCAAATATTAAATTAGAATGTAAGCCCAAAGATAATTTAATGCCAGAGAGGGGAACTCTATCAATAAATAAAGCAAAAGATCTATTAAATTATGAACCTCAATTTCCAATAGAGGTTGGTTTCAAAAAATATATCGATTGGTATAAAGAATTCGCTAGTAATAATCAGAACCTTTTTTAAAAAAAATCAGCTTCTTGAAAAAATCAAAACTTTATTTTAATCAAAATTCCATTTCAGCAGATTCGAAATTTTTATGAATAAGTCAAAAGACGATAAATCAATAAGTACTTTTTCCTTATTAAGAAAATTATTTAAAACAATCTCCAGAAAACAAAAAATATATCTAATTTTTGTCATAAGTTTAATGTTAATTTCTGCATTGGTTCAGTCTTTATCAGTTTTGGTTTTTGCCCCATTTATTAATTTATTAGTTAACCCATCCTCAGATATATTTGGCAAGGTATCTTTAAATATTCCTTTTTTAGAATTTCTTGGAAATAATCTTTCGCTTTTGAGTCTTGGTTTTATAGTGGTTTTTTTAATAACTATAAGTTCATTAATTCAAATTATTAATTTAAAGGTTTATACAACCTTTAATAAAAATTTAATTTCAAACATATGTATAAGGTTATTTAAATCTTTAACTTCTTTACAATACGAAGATCATATACAAATAAATTCGAGTAAATATTTAAATATAGTTACTTTACAAATCGAATCTTCAGCAGCTTGCTTAATGCTGATTTTGCAATTTGTTACTTCAGCATTATTATGCGTTGGCTTAACTATTAGTATCTTTCTTGTTAATGCCAAAGTGGGAATCTTTACGTTTCTTACCTTTGGTATTATTTATTATTTTTTAGGAGTCAAAAATAAAAAATTTTTAAATAGAACTAGTCAAAAAATTTCTAAATTAAATAGATCTCAAATAAAGTGTGTTCAAGAAGCTTATTTATCGAAAAGGGATTTAATTATTTATAACCTTAATAGAATTTATTTACAGGTATTTTCAAGAAGAGAAATTAATGTAAGAGAACTTAGAACAAATTATGTTTTTTTATCTAATATTCCAAAGTTTGCTATTGAAGGTTTGAGTTTAATTTTTTTAGTTCTAGTATCTTTAGTATTAGTAAGTTACCAAGATGAATCTTCCTTAAATTCTATATCTATTTTGGGAACAATTGCATTAGCTAGTCAAAAGCTTATTTATAATTTTCAAAAGCTTTATTCTTTTTGGGTTGGTTTCAGATATCGCTCCGATGCATTTAACGAGGTTTTAAGTAATGTTGAAGAATTTAAGAAAACAAAAAAATCTCAAACTTTTTTAAATAAATTCCAAAAAACATCTTATGAAAAAATTAATTTTAAAAGATCTTTAAAATTAGAAAATGTTTTCTATCAATATAAGAATGGTAAATTTGCCTTAAAAAATATAAATTTGGAAATTAAAAAAGGAGAAGTAGTTGGAATAGTGGGAGAAACTGGATGTGGAAAAACAACTTTGCAGGATATTTTATTAGGGATTTTAAAACCCTCTTCAGGTAGGATTCTAGTTGATGATGAACCTTTATTATATGAAGATGATGAATACATGAAAAATTGGTATTCGCTAATATGCCATGTTCCTCAAAATATTCATGTTTCAGACGATAGTATAAAGAATAATATTGCATTAGGTAAGTTTCAGGATAAGAAATTATTATCTTTGAAAAATGCTTCAGATTTAGCATGTATAAATGATTTTATAGAATCTTTGCCAAAAGGTTATGAAACAAGAATTGGAGAAAATGGAATTTTAATAAGTGGAGGTCAAAAACAAAGAATTGGAATAGCAAGAGCTTTATATAATGAACCTTCTATTTTATTTCTTGATGAAGCTACAAGTGCTTTAGATAATAAAACTGAAGCAAAGGTAATGAAAAATATTAATAATCTAAAAATAAAACCCACAATAATAATAATTGCTCATAGATTAGAAACATTAAGTTATTGTGATAAAGTTTTAGAGATAATTGATGGTGAAATAAATCAAATAAATTTAGATGAATATATTAATATCAGAAAATAGAATTTATATTTAAATGAATTAAATTTTTTTTGGTAAATAATAACGTTAATTGTATCTCGATAAGTAAAAAATTTATTTTCGTTTTTATTCAAGTATTTAGTAATTTGATTTATTACTATAAAATTAGATGTAATTATAGAAAACGTTTTTTATAAATGATACTTTTTGGAGATTTTATAATTTTAAAAAAGTATTAATGATTAAAAATTCCTTATAATTATTTCTAATAGTCAATTATTTTTATAAGCGTATTTATTCCAAAAATACTCATACTTTTGAATCATATCTTTTTTTTGGTAATATTTATTCCATCTTTCTTCACATAACCTTTTTAAATTTTCATATTTTTCTTTGTCTTCTATATCACTAAATAATAGATTAATTTTTTTAGCTAGAAGATCTGGATTTTTAATTGGAACAATATACCCACTATTCCCAATAATTAGTTTACTGTCTCCACAGTTGGTAGAAACTACAGGAACTCTGTATGACATAGATTCTATAATTATATTTGGACAACCCTCCCCTTCTTTACTTGACAAAACTGTTAAATCAGATTTTAAAATATATAATTCTATTTCATTTGTAAAACCGTATAATTTAGTTTCATTTTCTAAGTGATATTTTTTGATAATATTTGCAAGTTCTAAATTTTGGGTATCCATATTTGCACCCGCTATTAATAAAATAATTTTTCTAGAATAATTTTCTTTTAAAATTTTGCAAGCTTTAAAAAAAGTTTCAATATCTTTTTGTTGATTAAATCTGTGAAAAAATCCAATTGTATATTTGTCAATATCTTTTCTTTTTTCAAAAGTATTAAGCAAATCTAATCTTCTAGTATTACCATTTGGGATATACTTAAATCTTTTTGAATAACCTATTTTTTCGTGGTACTCAATTCCTGATTTTGAACAAGAAATAATTATTTTTGGAACAAAGTAGGATAATATGCTGCAAATTTTAATTGTTAAAAGTCTATGTATTGGGGCTGCTTTGAAACTTGAGTTAGTATGTCTTATGTTCCAAATAATTGGAATTTTTTTAAAGTTAAAAAAGCAACTAAAAAGATCGCTATGGTACAACCATGTTTGTATGAGATGTGGATTATAGTCTGATAAAAAATTATTGAAAAATATAAGTGATTTTAATATTGAAATTGGATTATTTGTATCAAAATAATGTATATCTACACCATTTGATCTGATTATTTTGGTCATATCAGAGTTTCTTTCATTTAAAAGAACGTAAACTTTATGATCAAAATCATTTTTTGTAGAAGCGATAAGCTCACAAAGTACTCTTTGTGCACCTCCTTGTCTAAGACTTGTAATTATGTGTACAATTTTTTTTTTATTTTTTTTTCTCATCTATATATTTGGTTTTGTTAATTCTTTGAATAATAAATTGTATTTTTTAACTATATTTTTCATATGAAATCTGTCAAGATCTAAATCGATCTGTTTTTTAATAGTTGACGGATTATTAAGTTCATTAATTATTTCTTTCGCTAATCTTTTTTTATCTTTAATTGGAATCAATTTTCCTAATTTTCCATTTTTTAATATTTCTCTTGGGCCAAATTTACAGTTTGTACTGATTATATTTTTATTAAGAATTAAAGCCTGAATTAAAGCGCCAGGCAACCCTTCTATTATTGATGGTAATACAAATATATTGGATTTCTTTATGTAGGGATATGGGTTTTTTTGGTAACCTAAAAAGTGGATATCTTTTTCTAAGCATAGATCTTTTGAAAGGTTTAATAATATTTTTTTTAAGGGTCCCTCTCCTAATATTATTAATTTACAATCTAATTCTTTTCTAACTATTTTAAATGCCTTTATTAAAAAATCTAATCCCTTTTCATGAGATAATCTCCCTACTGAAACAATAACTTTTTGATTATTAAAAAAATTCTGGGAGGGTTCTTCTAATGAAAGTTCTTTAATCCTTTCTAATTCGTAACCATTATAAATTACCTTAACTTTTTTTAGATTTAATTCTTTTTTTAAATGCTTTGCTAAATCTAATGAATTGCTAATAACATAATCAGCTTTTTTGTATAAAATTTTCATTAATAGTTTTATTATCCTTTTTTTTATATTTAATGAAAAAGGTAAAATTTTCACATAAATTGATGAGCATTCTCTTACTATAATTTTCGTTTTACTTCTTGATATAAGTTTTGAAATAATTACCATAATATTGCAATGTGACATTGATGAAATTATTATTTTGGAATTACTATCTCTTAGGTACCTTATAAAAGGTAGAATACTTTCTGAAACAGAATTTTTCTTAAGATTGATAATTCTTATATTTTTATTTAAAATATTTTTTAATTTGCCTTCATTATTTACACATACCATCTCAATATCGTATTCAAAATTTATATGGAGATGATTCGCTAACTCTATAAATATTTTTTCTGAACCTCCGGTTCTAAAGGAAGGGAGAAAGAAACTAACTTTTTTTTTATTATTCATTCATATTCTCCATTATTTTTCTTATTTTTAAAGTCGGTTCAAGCCAAGAGTTTAATATTGTTGAAAATTTATGGAGAGATAAATTATTTTTATTTAGATAATCTTCTAAAGTTTTATATGCTTTATAACCTTTGATTTTATAGACATCATCTAATGAACCCATAATATAAATTTTTTTGTCATTAAAAGCTTCACATAAAGAATATATACATTCATCTTCATTCCCTTCATTATTAATTCTAAGAATTACGTTCGAATATTTTATTGAATTAATTCTCAAATAATCTTTTATTAATTTAAAAAGATTTTTTGGGTTCAATGATAAGGTGGTTATGGTATTGGTATTGCCTTCAAATTTTTTTTTGTACAAACTAGAGGATTGACTATCATCTTCTCCAAAAGGAACAAAAAGATCCTTGAGCATTAAATTATTATCTTTCCTTTTTGATATAGAGGCTTGTATAACTGTATCGGCATATTTATATGATTTATTATTTAGCAAATTAAAATTTGGTTCTACCAAAATAGAAAAAATTAATTTTCTATTTTTTTTAATATATTGGCAGGAATTCACCAATTTTTTTATTTTATATAGATTCAAATATTTATGCCTTTTAGAGAAAAGGCTTATTAGATTGTGCTTTATCAATTTATAGTAAATTTCATACTTTCTCATATTAAATGCAGCGAACTCTTGCCCTTTATGTGTCCCTATGTCAATATATATAATTTTATGTTCATGGCTGCTCATAAAAAGTTTCTTACCAGATGTTTGATTTTTAAAATTAACTAACCATTTTGAGTAGAATTATTTTTATTAACACTCTAGTTTAAATTCGTTTGTAAATTATAATATTAAAGTTTAGCATTCAATCTTTAGAAAAAGTTATTTATGAATATTGATATAGTTTTTTTATTAACAAGATCTGACACAGTTGGTGGAGTACAAGTTCATATTCAGGATTTATCTGAGAGATTGATTAGTGATAAATATAATATAGAAGTTTTAGTTGGTGCAAAATCATCAAAAAATACATTCATAAAAAGTCTCAAGCAAAGAAAAATCCCTTTTAAGATTTTAAAAAATTTAGTAAAGGAAATAAATTTAATAGATGATATTAAGACTTTGTATTTTCTAATTAGGTATTTTCATAGAAATAAAATAAAGCTTGTAAGTATTCATTCAAGTAAATCTGGAATATTAGGCAGAATAGCCTGTTTAATAACTTCCACACCATGCATATTTACTGCTCATGGATGGTCATTTAATTCAAATCCATTAACATTTCAATCAAAAATATATTCATTTTTAGAGTTTATAACACAATTAATTCCTAGAAAAATTATTACTGTTTCTAATTTCGATCGAATAAGCGCTATAGAAAGAAAAATCCGCAGATCAAAATTGATTACTGTCTACAATAGTGTGCCCAATATTAATTTCAAGAGATCCTATAACGAAGATAATAATCTTGATGGTTCTAGAAAAAATGATATACGATTGATTAATGTGGCTAGGTTTGATCACCAAAAAGATCAAATATCAATTATGAAAGCCTTGGCTTCTATAAAGACAAAGAATAAGTGGCATTTGGATTTAATTGGAGACGGACCCTTGTTATCCAGTTGTAAGGATTTGGCAATCAGATTAGGCATTAATAATTCGGTAACTTTTCATGGCTTTGTTTCAGATACTGAAAAGTTTTATAATCTAGCAGATATTTTTGTATTAATGAGTCATTGGGAAGGTTTCCCAAGATCATCTGTTGAAGCATTAAGATCAGAGTTGCCGATTTTGGTAAGCAATGTTGGAGGAAGTTCTGAAGCGGTTATTGATAATCATAATGGATTTGTTATTCCCCATAGAGATAGCAAATATTTATCAGAGTGTCTGACTAAACTAATTGATGATAAGAATCTGAGAATCTCAATGTCTAAAATCTCTAAGAAGATTTTTGTCGAAAAGTTTTCTTATGAAATTTTTTACCAGAAAATGTTAAGTATATATAATCAATTTATCTTAGCTAGTAATAACTCCTATACCAATCTATAAATTTTTTGACCCCATTTTCAATAGAAGTTCCAGGTTTGAAATTAATCCAATTTTCTAATAATAATGAATCAGCATATGTGGATTTAATATCTCCAGGTTGCATTGGGTAATAGGTTTTAATGGCTTTAATTTCTAGTTCTTTTTCTATACAAGAAATGAAATCCATCAAATTTGTTGGATTTGAATTGCCAATATTAAAAATTCTATATGGCGCCCAGCTATTAGAAGGCATAGGTGATTCTTTGTTGAAGGAATTATCTGCAGTTGGTCTTTTTAAGATTACTCTAGTAAGGCTTTCTATGATGTCATCTATATATGTAAAGTCTCTAAGCATTTCACCATTATTAAAAATTTCTATAGGTTTTTTATTGATTATTGCTTTTGTAAAAAGGAATAAGGCCATATCAGGCCTTCCCCAAGGACCATAAACAGTAAAAAATCTAAGTCCAGTTGTGGGAATTTGGTATAAATGACTATAGCAATGTGCCATTAATTCGTTGGATTTCTTAGTGGCAGCATAAAGACTTACTGGATGATCAACATTATCTAACTCTTTAAAAGGTAAAGATGTGTTTCCTCCGTAAACTGAGCTGCTCGATGCATAAACTAAATGCCCAACTTCATATTTTCTACAAAATTCAAGTATGTTGGCAAACCCAACTAAGTTAGAGTTTATATAAGAAAGTGGTTTTTTTATAGAATTCCTTACTCCTGCTTGAGCAGCTAAATTAATAACTACTTCTGGATTAAATTTTTTAAAAATATTATCTAAATTTGAATAATCTTCTAGATCGATTTGAAAAAAATTATAGTTTGAGTTTGATGGTTTATTATTATTAATATCTTTTAAACGATCATTCTTTAATCCTACATCGTAATAATCGTTTATATTGTCTATTCCTACTACATTATATCCATCATTTAATAATCTCATTGTTAAATGATATCCAATAAAGCCAGCGCAGCCAGTTACTAAAGCATTCATTATGTTTGTATTAGTGAACTCCAAATGTTTATTAATTTCATAAAAATTTAGACAAAGTTTTTATTTCAATAAAGTTATTATATTATATTTGGATGGTTATATTATTAGTTTTTAATTCTTGATAATTGACATAAATATAAACCACAAAAGCTATGAATTCTAAAGTTTAAAAATTACTTAATTTAAAATGAATATTGAAAATTTATTAAAATATAATATTGCATTATCCATTATTAGTTTTTTGCTTTCCTGGTTAATAATTTATGCAATGATTCCTTTATTCAGGAAATTATTAATACAAATACCGAACATTAGGTCTTCTCATACAAAACCAATTCCTAGTGGGGGAGGTATTGTATTTGTCATTATAGGATCTTTATTTAGTGCTTTATTAGGAAATTTTATTCCATTAATATTTTTACCCTTAGCAATAATTGGTTTGCTTGATGATTTATTTGAAATAAATAAAAAAATAAGACTATTTGCTCAGATTCTTACATCTATATTAATAGTTTATAAATCCACAGTATTGGAAATCTTTTCGAATAATACAAATCAATTTTTAATAATATTAATATCTATAACTTTGGTTGTTTTGGCTGTCGCTATTATAAATTTTTTAAATTTTATGGATGGATTAGATGGTCTAGTATCACCATTTATGGTTATATATCTTGGGATTTTCGTTTTTTCCCATTCGCCTAATTTATTGCCTCTTTTAACAAGCATTTTAGCTTTTTCATTTTGGAATTTTCCACCAGCAAGAATTTTCATGGGAGATGTGGGAAGTACTTTCTTAGGGGGAATTTTAGTAGCTTGCATTTTCTATCAAAAAAACTTAGGAGAATTTATTGCCTATTTTCTTCTTGCATCACCGTTATTGTTTGACGCATTATTTTGCCTTTTAAGACGAGTATTAAGTTCCCAGGAAATCTTTGAACCACATAAACTTCATTTATATCAAAGGCTGCATCAATCTGGTTGGACTCATTTCCAAGTTTCATTTCTCTATTGTTTCTCAACTATTATTTTGTCTCTGACTTATCTTTTCTTTGGAATAAATTCACTTATAATAGGATCACTATTAATAATTCCTTTGGGAATATTTGTGGATACAAAATATGCTACCTCCTTTCTCGCAGAGAAATAGTTTAATGAGATTTTTTCTATTTTTTGTTGGTTACGAAGATTATGTATAAATTTTTCTTTAAATTTTTAAGAAGAAAATTTTTCTATAATTTATATCTAAGAAG
>CEPL01055203.1_pt1 | contig 11292 bp, 22 predicted proteins | sample 530541 | NCBI WGS metagenome assembly CEPL01 (sample SAMEA2620339, study PRJEB7988) | marine metagenome | biome: marine biome (ENVO:00000447); feature: surface water layer (ENVO:00002042); material: "saline water (ENVO:00002010), including plankton (ENVO:xxxxxxxx)" | depth 5 m
TTTATCCAATATTGTTTCCACCAGGATAAGTTCTCTTTACGTAGTGAACCAGTAAAATCTTGCCTATATATTAGCTTTACTGCTCTTGCTAGATTTATTGGTCTTTCTTTGAACTTTCCCTTTAGTATTACTCGGTACACTCTTGACCTCCTTGCAATCTGTGAAGATAGCCAAATGTTTCATATGAGCAGTATACTCTGTATCTGTCATACCTTTAATTTTAGATTTCATAGTTTCTCCTGATGTATTCTTCTTACATGCCATGAACTTAAAGTTTTACCTGGATTATATTGTGGACCAAGTTTAACTTCTAACTGTTTTTCTACCCATCGGTGATTTCTCCATCTTGAACCTGAAGTATCATATTCTGATTTAGGCATATATACTATATGTTCTCTCTTAACTCTCTCATCACTATCATTATAATAATGAATTACTTCACATATAAATTTTTTAAGCATACTCTTACCTTTCTGTTTATTAAAAAAAAACCAGCACCATTGCTGATGCTGGTAATAATTGGAACTGCAATCAGTCGTGCCAACTCTACATAGCTTCGTAGGTCGTTACCCTGAGAGTGTTCACATATATATCTCACACGTCTATGGATTTCATACCCCAGTCAAAGACTGAGTGAGTCAACGCTTCGAATCGCCAACAACTGCCATAGAATACATTACGTTTTTTAGTTAGGTGCATGTCTAATTCATACACTTTCGTAATGCATACAATCTATAATATCGTGCCTTCCTTAAAGGTTTTGTAACCCCAGTATGTCCAACACCTTACCAGTGACGTAAGGATTTTCCGATACTTCTGATTTACCTTATCACCCTAACCAAATGATTCTTCAGTCAACGTGAGAGATATATATTAATTTACCAGGCAACGCCTAGCCAAAGGCGACTAGGCGTTAGCCAACTATTTATATTTTAAAATGGTCAATAAGTCTTTGTACTTGACCAGCAAGAATATCTAATTTCTTAGATTCTGCTTGTTCTTTTCTATACTGAGCTAAAGGCTTGTATTTATCTGGATTAGCTTTTACGTAAGCAACCCTTTCAGCCTGTGTCTTAGACTCAGTATATGGTACAAACGTCATACTTTGTTGTTTATCTGACATTTTATCTCCTTTCGATAAAGGTTATTTTCGCTGGGAATAATAACCTTTAGAGTTTCTTGATAGTTCTATATCTCTTAGGAATCGTATACCTGATACAATGCATATACCTAAACCTATCCATACGCTATAATGTATCATTAATACAACTCCTAAGTTTAATAGTACAAAAGATAATAACATACTAAATAGTATCATATTATTACCTTACATTTTCTTAATTTTCTGGATCAGATCAAATCCTAGATAAGCTCCAGTTAATTGACCTATGATTGTAATAGTCAACCATATAGCCAATAGACTTAATACATACGTTTCTAACATTTTATATCCTTTCTGTGCATATCAACATAACTGTCTGATGTAGCACTTATTTGTATGTCTATTGAATTACTGACAATCAAGTTATCTAGCAATATCAACAGGATTAATCATGTTCGGTAATCAACTAATCAACTGATTTCGCCAGGAGTTAGTCAATTACCAAACAAATCTAACAACGATTTATTGTTGCTACTAGCAACAGCAATAAATCGGCAAACAAACAAAAGACAATCGCAACAGCGATTGACAGCTACGAGCAGCCGAAGGCTGCGAGTGGGGTTTTGAAACTACCCCTGCAACATCGACAGCAATGTCGATAGTGCAAATAGGGGGGTTTTATACAGCTAACAACTTAGGAGGACACATGGCAATACCTTTTGCAGCTGGTGGAGCAGCAATGAAAATGCTAAGAATGCTCTACAAAGCTAAAAAAAAGACAGGTAAAGGTTTTACAATGGCTGCTGACAAAGCAGGTAAGGCAGGTTTTACCAAAACTAGCCAAGTTATATCAGGAACAGTAAAAAAAACACATAGTGGTACTATGAAAGCTAAGAATTTAGCTAAAAAATACCCTAAAAGTGCTGCTGCGATAACTGGAGCTATCGGTTACGACATATTTGATGACGACTAATGGCTAAAAAACACAATTTTTTAAATAAAGTCGAACACGAAAGCCAATCAAAATTTAAAAAAACGTCAATTAGCACCAATAAAAGCAGAATTAAATGGTCGTCAATGAACAAACACAAGAAAAGGATGCATAAAAAGTGAAAACTAATTATTTACAATTCCCAGTCATACGTGAACTATCAGCTAAGACTCTAAAAAAGTCATTTAAGAAGCGTGATAAGTTTATTAAGGACTTGAAAAATCCAAAATTTAGAGCTAAAGCTAAAATTAAGGATTACAAAGGAGTGTTATAATGGCATCACCAAAACCAAAGAACCCTGCGTTATATGCTAGGGTCAAAGCCGAAGCCAAACGTAAATTTAAGGTATATCCTTCAGCATATGCTAATGCATGGTTAGTTAAAACCTACAAAAAGCGTGGTGGAAGATACTAATGGCTTATCAGGGTGGTCTACGTAAATGGTTCGCAGAGGACTGGAGAGACGTAAAGACTGGTAAAAAGTGTGGACGTTCAGGAAAGAAAGACAAAGGTAGACCATACCCTGCTTGTAGACCGAAACGTGTAGCTGGTAGAATAAGTAAAGCAGAAGCTCGTAAAAAAACTGGACCAAAAAGAGTTAAATGGTCAGTAACAGCATCTGGAAGGAAAAGAAAGTAATGGCAAAAACACCTGCATGGCAAAGAAAAGAAGGCAAATCCAAAAGTGGGGGTTTGAACAGAAAAGGTATAGCTTCATATAGACGAGCTAATCCTGGATCTAAGCTAAAAATGGCAGTTACAGAAAAAAATCCAAAAGGAAAACGTGCTGCTAGACGTAAGTCGTTTTGTGCTAGAATGAAAGGTATGAAACGTAAACTTACATCTGCAAAAACAGCAAGAGATCCAAATAGTAGAATAAACAAAGCATTAAGAAAGTGGAATTGTTAATATGATTATACCAATTATTAAAGGAACATATAAAGCTGGAAAGTTAGCATTAAAACTTGCAAAAAAAACTCCAGCAAAAGTTTATAAATATGGAGCATCATCATTAGGTGGAGCTTATGTAGGCTCTGCTATTGGTAAAAAAAAAGAAAGAAAAAAAGTTTTAGAAACAGTTGAATCTGTTTTAAACTATAAAGGTAATGGAAAGAAGTTTTTTAAATGAGCAAAAGATTAGAAAAATTAGCTGATGATATGATTAACTTAACTCCTGAAGAATCTCAGAAGTTAGCTTTAATTGTTAGGGCAAAACTGATGCCTGAAATCGCTAAACAACAACAGCAGGGTTTATTACAACAAGCCAATAATCCTATGATGCAACAAATGGGCAAACGTAGAAATATGCAAATGCCTATGCCTAATGCTGCACAAGCTGCACAACAAGGCTTGTTACAAAGATAGGAGAAACACTATGCCAATGGTTGGAAAGAAAAAATACCCATATACTAAAAAAGGTAAAATGGCTGCTAAGAAAGCTGCTAAAAAAATGGGTAAAAAAGTTAAAAAGATGAGGTAGTACTAATGAAAGGTAGAATGGCAGGTAAAGCAATGCTTACAGCTAAGCAAAAGACTTTACCAAAACAGTTACAAGAAAAAATCATTAAGTCTAAAATGAAAAAGAAAAAGAAGAAAAAATAATGAAAATATACTCAGGCGACAGAAACTTTATGAAAACACCTAAGAAGAAAACTCCTATTAAGGACTTTCTTAAAAAAGGTACAGTTAAAGGTATTAAGTTTGTAGGAAAAACAGCTATCAGTCCAATAACATTAGCCTTTGCTGGTGGTGCTGGTATTGTTAGACAATTTAAAAGAGAAATTGGTCAGCAGCCTATCAAAAGAACTGCTACAAGAAAATTCAATAGGAAAGGAATCTCTGTACTATAATGGAAGATAAAACAAAACATGGTGGTAAAAGAGAAGGTGCTGGTAGACCATTAGGTTCAAAGTCTAAAACACTTTGGAAGTCTATGGAGGACATGGCATCTAAGTATCAACATTCTCCTTTAGATTATTTATTATCTGTGTTAAACAATCCTGCAAGTTCGCCTGATCGTAAAATGTATGCAGCAGAAAAAGCAGCACCTTACGTTCATCCAAAACTAGCTAACACAACATCTAAGATAGGAACAGATGAGCCAATCCAAATCAAAGTCCAATGGCAAAAAGAAAGTTAAGATAATAGAAGTACCTTATAAGCCAAGAACATATCAACAAGAGGTACATAGTAATTTAAAAAGATTTAGTGTTTTAGTTTGTCATCGTAGATTTGGTAAATCAGTTTTATCAATAAATGAATTAATTAAAACAGCAGCAGATAAACCTAGAGCTTTATGTGCATTCATAGCTCCAACTTATAGACAAGGTAAATCTATTGCTTGGGAATATTTAAAATTTTATACAAGACCCTTAATGACTTGGGGTGGAAGTAGAAACGAGTCTGAACTTAGAATCGATTTATTTAATGGTTCTAGAATACAAATTTTTGGTGCAGATAATCCTGACTCCATAAGAGGTATGGGATTTGATGGCGTTGTCCTGGACGAGTACGCAATCATGTCTCCTAGAGTATGGACAGAGATTATTAGACCAGCTGTTGCTGATAAATTAGGATGGGTTTTATTTATCGGTACACCAATGGGGCATAATCAATTCTGGGAAGTTTATGATTTTGCACAGCGTGGTCATAAAGATTGGTATGGGAAACTATATAGATCTTCTGACACAAAAGTAATTCCAGAGGAGGAACTGGAGCAGGCACGTTCTATCATGACACCTGAGCAGTATGAACAAGAGTTCGAATGCTCTTTTACAGCTGCTGTGTCAGGAAGTTATTATGGTCGACTAATAACGAAAGCTGATAAAGATGGGAGGATCGGCTACGTGCCTGTAGATGATAATGCAGGTGTGGAAACTTGGTGGGATCTGGGGATAGGTGATTCAACTGCAATATGGTTTGCACAAAGAATCGGAGAAGAAGTACACCTGATTGATTATTATGAAAACTCAGGAGAATCTTTAGCACATTATGTAGATGTACTAACTGAAAAAGATTATGCTTATTCTTGTCATATAGCTCCTCATGATATACAAGCAAGAGAACTTGGTACTGGAAAGTCTAGATTAGAAGTAGCAGCAGAGCTAGGATTAGATTTTCAAGTAGCACCTAAACTTGAAGTAGATCATGGTATTGAATCAGTACGTAATGCACTGAAACAATGTTGGTTTGATAGAGAAAAATGTAAACAAGGACTAGATGCATTACGACAATATAGAAAACAATGGGATGAAAAAAACCAAGTTTTTAAAAATAAACCACTACATGATTGGTGTTCACACGCAGCTGATAGCTTTAGATATGGATGTGTTAGTGAACCATTAGATACAACTGAATGGGATAAACCAATTAATGTAGATACAAAATATGTAGTATGAAGAAATCAGAACAAGAAATATTATCGATAGTAAGTAGAGAGATTCACAATGCATCAGGTTATATTGGTGGTGAGCTAGTTGCTAGACGAAAGAAATCATTAGAATATTATTTAGGTATGCCTCTTGGTAATGAACAAGAAGGTAGATCACAAGTAATTTCTAATGATGTAATGGACACAGTTGAAAGCTTAATGCCTTCATTAATGAAAATCTTTACAGCAGGAGACAATGTTTTCTCATGTGAAGGTGTTGGACCAGAAGATGAAGAAATGGCAAGACAATGTTCAGATTATTTAAACCATATATTCTATAAACAGAATAATGGATTTACAGCATTATATACAGCATTCAAAGATGCATTGATTCAAAAAAATGGTATATTAAAAATATACTGGGATAATTCAGAAAAAACTGAAAGAGAACAATATACAAGATTAACAGATGATGAGTTTAATGATCTTGTTGCAGATTCAGAAGTAGAAGTAAAAGAACATACTGAATATGATGAACCTATCGTAGATGATAGAGGTGAAGAATTAGATAAAATAAAATTACATGATGTTGTAATACATAGAACTAGAAAGTATGGACAAGTAAGAATAGATCCAATACCACCAGAAGAATTTTTAATTGAAAGAAGATGTAAGTCTATTGATACAGCTAACTTTGTTTGTCATAGAACAAATAAAACTAAAACTGAATTAGTAGAAATGGGATATGATAAAGATTTGGTAGATTCTTTACCAACTGGTGATCCTGATTATTTTACAGAAGATAAATTTATTAGACATCAAAACATAGACTTTTCACATGGAGAAGCTGATGGTGATAAATCTACACAAGATGTATTACTTCATGAATGTTATGTAAGAATGGATCTTAATGATGATGGTAAATCAGAACTTGTTAAGATTTGTGTAGCTGGTGATTCTAAAAAATTATTAAGCATAGAAGAAATGGATACAATGCCATTTATATCTATGACGCCAGTTATCATGCCTCACAGATTTCATGGTAGATCTATTGCAGAATTAGTAGAAGATATACAATTAATTAAATCTACTGTTATGAGACAAATGTTAGATAACATGTATCTAACTAATAATAACAGAGTTGCAGTACAAGATGGTCAAGTAGCTATGGATGATTTATTAACTAATCGTCCTGGAGGAATAGTTAGAACTAAACAACCACCTGGTAATGTAATGATGCCTATACAAGCACAACCAATTACAGAACAAGCTAGTGGTATGTTAGCTTACTTAGATTCTGTAAAAGAAACTAGAACAGGTGTAAGTAGAACATCACAAGGTTTAAATGCAGATTCATTAAATCAAAAAACTGCAACTGGTATGAACCAAGTATTAACTCAATCTCAAATGAGAATGGAGTTGATTGCTAGAATATTTGCAGAAACAGGTGTTAGAGATTTAGCACTTAAAATGTTTGAATTGGTATGTAAATATCAACAAAAAGAAAAAATTGTAAGAATTAGAGGTAAGTATATACCAATGAGACCTTACGAATGGAAAGATAGAATTAATGTTACAGTCCAAGTAGGATTGGGTTCTGGATCAAAAGAGCAGCAGTTAATATTAACTAATGCTATTTTACAAAGACAAATGGAAGCTATTAATCTTCAACAGAATGTATATGGACCAATGGTTAATTTAAGAAATATATACAATTCTTTAAAAAAATTAGTTGAACATGCAGGTCTAAATAGTGTAGAACCTTTCTTTATGGATCCTGACGTTGGTGCATCACAAATGCCACAATTACCACCTAAGCCTCCAACAGAGTTTGAAAAAGTAACTCTAGCACAGGTACAAGGTGAAAATCAGAGAGCACAGCTAAAAGCTGAAACTGATATAAAACAGATTGAGGCAAGAATGAGACAAGCTATGTTAGAATTTGAGTTAAAAATTAAAGAACTTGAATTAAAATATGGTAGTAAAATTGATGAAGCCAACTTGAAACGTAGATCAATGTTAGAACAAACTGATCTAAATAAAGCAGGTGACTTGATGAAAGAAATAGTAAGAGGACAAAACCAATTCTTTAACAATGGACAAGGAAAAACAGATCAGGGAGGGCAAGAGAGCAGAACAACTTCTGAACGATCCCCTTCTAAAGACAGCATTTGAAGATCTTCTTGAAATATACAAACAAGAAATCTTTAATACAAAATTCACTGAAGATGATAAACGTACATATCTTTGGGTAGCCTACAATCTTGTAGACAAAATCAGAGGTCATTTACAAAGTATCATGACAAGTGGAAAACTAACTCAGGACGAGTTAGATAATCTAAATAAAAGAAGTTAAGCTAACGCAACTTCAAATTCGTCAACCATGAAAGGAACGATATGTCACAAACAAATAATATAGATGGTGCTGCTGAAAAGATTTCAGGATTATTGAATCCAAAAGATCAACAAGAAACTGAAACTAAAGCAGAACCTTCAGAGCCTGTAAGTACTGAGACACAGGAAACTCCAGAGAGCCAAGCTGAGTCTGAAGCAGCTCCAGTTGAGCAGGAAACTGAAAATACTGAGGTAACAGAAGAAACACAAACAGAATCACAAGAACCTAATCTCCACCGATTAAAAGTAAATGGTCAAGAGATTGAGGTAAGCCTTGATGAACTGAAAGCTGGATATTCTAGAGACTCAGATTATAGACAAAAAACTCATTCTTTGAGTATGGAAAAGAGAGATCTTGAATCTCAAAAGAATAGTTTGCGTCAATCTTATGATGCGAAACTAACAGAGTTGAATGAACTTATAGCAACTGCTGACGCAACTGTCAGACAACAACAAGGAAGTGCTGATCTTCAAAGATTATACGAAGAAGATCCTACACAAGCTGCTAAGTTGGATTATGAATTAAGACAACGACAAGTACAGCTTGATGATATGAGAGCCAAAGCTAGAGAAGCTCAGGCTAAACAATATAGTGATTTTCTTGAAACACAGCGAGAGTTAGCAGCTACAAAAATACCAGAGTATAGCGATCCAAGTAAAGCAGATCAATTCAAACTTAATATGCGTAACTCACTTAGAGGATATGGATTTAATGATGATGAGATCGGATCACTTGCAGACCATAGATTTTTAATGGTTGCAAAGGATGCAATGAGCTATCAATCTTTAAAAGATAAAAGACCTATCGTTCAAAAGAAAGTAGCAAATGCTCCAAAGGTTGTTAAACCTGGTGTTGCAAAGTCATCAGCAAGTTCTGGTAGAGAGCAGATAAGAAATAAAATTGGCAAGTTACGTAAGACAGGAAACATCAATGATGCTTCTTCTGCGATACTTGACATTATTAATCTTAAATCTCAACAAAGGAAATAAACAATGGCACAGCCAACTAACACGTTTGATACTTATGATTCAGTCGGTGAAAGAGAAGATCTTTCTGATGTAATCTACAGTATCTCACCAACAGATACGCCATTCATCAGCTCAGCAGCTAAGACAAAAGCTACTGCAGTTCTTCACGAATGGCAAACAGACGCTTTAGCAGCAGCAGTTACAAACAATGCTGTTATTGAAGGCGATGAAGCAACTTTAGATGCAGTATCACCAACTACTAGACTTTCTAATAGTTCACAGATTATGGACAAAACTGTTGTAATCACAGGAACACAAGAGTCAGTAGACAAAGCAGGTAGAGCATCTGAGTTAGCATATCAAATTGCTAAAAAAGCAAAAGAGTTAAAAAGAGACATGGAAGCTACTGTAACTGGAAACATTGCAGAAGAAACTGGTGGCTCTGGTACTGCTAGAAAAATGGGAACATTAGGATCTTGGATCGCAACTAATGATGTTTTCGGTTCTGGTGGTGCATCTGGTTCTATTGGTAATACAGCTAGAACAGATGGAACTCAAAGAGCTTTTACAGAAGCACAATTAAAATCAGTAATCAAATCAGTTTGGAATGAAGGTGGTGAACCTAGCATGATCATGGTAGGACCATTTAACAAACAAAAATTATCAGGATTTACTGGTAATTCAACTAGATTTGATGCAGGTGCAGACGCTACATTATACACTTCTGTAGATGTATACGCATCTGATTTTGGTCAATTACAAGTAGTACCTAACAGATTCTCTAGAGATAGAGATGCATATGTGTTAGACATGAACTACTTTGCAATAGCGTTCCTAAGAGACTTCAGTATGCATGAACTTGCAAAAACTGGTGACTCTGAAAAGAGACAGCTTTTAGTTGAAGCGACTTTAGAGTCTAGAAACGAAAAAGCATCTGGATTAGTTGCAGACTTGACTACATCATAATAATTAAACTGTTTGGGGGAGTAACCTATAAATCTGCTCCCCCAGCAGATTCTATAAAAATGAAGATCTGAGAGAAGGTTAAGATCGGAACATTTAAGGAATATAATGAGAACATTAAACGACTATTTTTTACATGCTGAAATTGCTGACGTCAGCACAGCATCATCAACTTTTGTACCAGTACCTGATTCAGGTAAAATTATTAAAATTATAACTGCTTTACAAGGAGCTATCTCTGGTGGAGATGCAGCAATTACTTTTGAAATTGGTGGAACTGCAGTTACAGGTGGAGCAATCACAGTTGCTAACTCAGGTTCAGCAGCAGGTGATGTAGATACAGCAGAACCTACAGCAGATAATGATGTACAAGAAGGTGGCACTATTGAAATGCTTACTGATGGTGGATCTACTGGAGCAAATAAACTTAACGTAACTTTTGTAATTAGAAGATAAGGAGTAACATGTCACACATTGCGATGAGACCTGTTACTACACAAAAAGTTAATTCATCAGGAACATCAGCTCAATCATCAGCATTTGGTTCTAATGTAGAATACGTTAGAGTAGTACCAGATGCAGATTGTCATATTGAGTTTGGAGTTAATCCTACAGCAACTAATGCTAAGATATTCTTAGAATCTAAATCATCAGAATACTTTAAAGTATCTGAAGGTGAGAAAGTTGCAGTTATAGGATCTGTAAATTTATACGTAACTGAATTGACAGAGTAATGGGAAAAGTTCGATCTGTAGAATACGATGGTGGTATAAAAACCAAGTATATTCAAGAGTCAGATGGTAAGCTAACTATTAATAATCAACAAGATGTAAATCCTTTGTTGAAAAGAAATAAAGAGCTTTATAATCATGATAATGGATACTTGTCTAGTGCTAAAGAAATGAAACGAGTAGCTAGTGTACCTCCATTAGTACTACAGATCTGGGCAAAAGAATATAATGGTAGCAATAATTGGTTTGCTTTACCTAAAGAAGTACAAAAAAAAATTATGAGAACTAAACTTAATAGTAATGAGTTTAGATATTTTAGAACAGCTAGTGGGAATTTATAATGGCATTATCAACATATTCAGAATTAAAAGCATCTATAGCAAACTTCTTAAATAGATCAGATCTCACTACTGAGATACAAGATGATTTTATAAAATTAACAGAAGCTGACTTTAATGCTAAGTTAAGAATCAGACAAATGGAACAACAAGATGATGTTACCATTAATGCTGAACAAGTAAATGTTCCTACAGGTTTTTTAGCTGTAAGATCATTTTATATATTATCATCATCAACTAAATATCCATTAGAATATATTACACCACATAATATGTTTGAAATAAAAGGTGGATCAAGAACTGGTAGACCCAGATGTTATACAATAGAGAGTGACAATGAAGTTGAAAAATTCAGATTTGGTCCTACTCCTGATGTTTCTTATACTGGTAAGTTATCATACTACAAAGCTATATCAGAGCTTAGTGATTCTAATAC
>CEPL01064358.1_pt1 | contig 11262 bp, 6 predicted proteins | sample 530541 | NCBI WGS metagenome assembly CEPL01 (sample SAMEA2620339, study PRJEB7988) | marine metagenome | biome: marine biome (ENVO:00000447); feature: surface water layer (ENVO:00002042); material: "saline water (ENVO:00002010), including plankton (ENVO:xxxxxxxx)" | depth 5 m
ATAGGGTCAATATTATACCATGCAAGTTTTGCCCTATTAAAACCTGCACTTAAGTCATTGTTCTCAATTCCAGACCCTTGAATTGGTATTGAATTTGAAGTTGCAGGAATACTTGACAAAGTCCATGAACTTGTATCCCGAATATCAAGATTTGTTTGAGTACCCTCAAAATCATCAATATAAGCTGTTGCTACATCGTTTAATTTATTTGATTTTGGAGTACCAACATTTAAATAAGCGGCCTCAGCTCTGACAGAAATATTTGAAGCAAATTGAGTATCAATATTTGGAAGTTTATTCACCATTCTTGTTAAAAAAGGTATATCCTTTGAAAAAATTGCATTAAATCCTATCATTGTATTGTTTACAGGCTCTGAACCGTAATTTGACTTTTGGGTTATTGGCCTCTCACTAAGTCTCATATATGTTCCACCAATAAGTAAGTCATCATTTATTTTATGTTCAGCAGTGAAACCTGAAAATCTTTTATTTTGTTGTCCAAATAAAGTGTTGCTTTCAGTTGAAACTTCGATTGGAATATTTGAATTTTTTAGTGACTCATTTATAATTGTTACTCTTCCTAATTGATAATTTACTGTATAATCAGAGCCTTCTGTTAAAATTTGACCACCAGCGGTTACTTTTACTGACCCACGTGGTATATTAAATGTTCCTAATGATATTCCCTGTTCAGATGAAGATGATTTATACTTGCCTTTAATTTCAAATTTATTGTATCTCTGATAATTTTCTGCATCTGTTTTTACACGATCGTACATTTCTTTAAAAACATATTTAGACTGATTTTCATTATATAAATTTCTATCCAAATAATTTTCCTGTGGATTATTAGACTTTAGGGTATCAAACAAAAACTTTCCAAAAGGCTCAACACTTGGAAAAATAATTTGACCATCTTCTGGCAATACAGTAATACCAGAAACAAAATCAAAAAATCCATCACCATCTGAGACTATGTCCGAATATATATTTAATTTATCTAAACCAAAAAGGTTCAATAAAATTTTATTTTCAACGCCTTCTGGCCAGGATGTTTCATTCTCAGGTTTTATAAAATTTGTTGGACTAGGATCTGAATAAAGGATATTTAATACAAAATCGTCTTGTTGAAGTTGAATTGCTCCGATATTATAAATATTTTTCATCATTAAATTCCAAACCGGTTGTGAAACGTCTAATACAGAACTTTTTAACATTTTTAAAACTAGACTATTGTTATTAACGGAGTTGATATCTGAGCTAGAATTCGAAACAGTTGTAGCAGGTACTCCATCCGATGAAAATTCACCAACCTGATAAGTTTTTCCATTTACCGTATATTGAAAGGCAACTGCGATCACTTCGTCATTGTTAAGAGACTGCCTGAGCGAAATATATCCAAGTTGGTTGTTTAACTTGTATTCGTTTTCGTTTAATTTTCTAGCGCTCTCTAAAACCGAGTAATCTCTGCCCTCAATTACAACACTTGAAAGTACTCCAAATCCTTCTTTTACACTTGCAATATCTCTAATTGAATTATTTAATACACCACTTGTGCCAATCTGAGATGGATTTAAAATATTAGAACTGTTCGATGGATATGAATTTGGATTTGAAACAAAAAATCCATTATAAAAATCATCAATTGAAGAATTTTCTGGGTTAGTTTCCCCCAAATCCTGAATTGCAACAATATTTCTAACATTATCAGTAATAGAGTTTCTATTTGTAATCCAAACCTCCACTCTTGTTATTTGAACAGATGAGTTGATGTATGGATATGTACTAACAGAAAAGTCATAATTATCTCTAAAATAATGTGACAGAAAAAAGTGGCGATTTTCTTCATAATCTAACGGAAATAATGAAAATTGTTGAAGTATACCCTCGCCATTAGTTTCTATCGTTTGGCTTTGTGATTTTTGCTCAGATATTACTGCTGAAATATTGGTTCTTCCAAATTTTAAATCTGCTTTAACTCCAAATAAACTTTGAGCACCAGTTATTAGCGAACTATTAATTGGCATACTAACATTACCTATCTCTAATTTTTGTAAAATTCCATCTTCATTTCCTCCAACTGATTCTGGTAAACCAAACCCGCCTTGTGAACCTCCAAATAAAGAATTGGATTTGTTATTTGGTACTATATCATCTGGAAAAAATTCAAGTTTAATTATCTGTTGAAAATCAAAGGTTGATTGAGTATCATAATTAGCATTAACTCTTAGCCTAGTACCTATATCACCAGTCAAACTTAAATTAATTCTTTGATTAAAGTCAAAACCTAAATTGCTTTGATTTCGTGGTGATAAACTTGGATTGCCAGACTTTTGGTATCTAATACCCAAATCAATACTTGCTGAACCCTGTGGTTTTATATTAATTTCGTTACTTCCAAAAATAGACTCGAATAAATCAGATTTAATATAATAATTAGGTAATAATTCTTTTTGAAGTTTATTATCGTCAGTTATTCCTGAAAGTGCTTTTTGTTTTTTAATAATATATTTTTTTGATTCTTCTAAAAACATTTTTCTTTTAAATTCATCTGGGGTAAGAATTAATGGAGACTCAATATCAATATCTCCGACCTTAACATTATATATATATAAATTTAGTTCTGGGTTATAAGTATATGAACCAATAAATGAACTGGGATTTTGTTTTTTATAAATTTCCTTTAACGAGTTATTTAAAAATAAACTGTCTTTAGACTGATTATTTTGTCCAAACAGTAAAATTGGAAAAATTAGCAATAAAAATGAAAGTAAATTCTTTTTTAAACAGAATGCAATTTTAAACATTATAACTTGTTGAGTGCATTTTTTATTATTCGCTCAACAGGCATATCCGGCTCTGCATTTATCAAAGAATCAACAATTCTTTGCGTTTGCTTTATGGGGTAGCCAAGCACACTCAATGCAGATAACGCTTCTTCCCTTTGTGTATTGTTAGGGGATACATTAAATTCTTTGTCATCAGTAAGGTTTAAAACTTTATCTTTTAAATCAATTATAACACGTTGTGCTGTTTTGGCTCCAATGCCCTTTATTGATTGAATTGCTACAACATTGTCAGATTGTATTGATTCAATAACCTTATTTGGGGGCATTGAGGACAGCATTGTTCTGGCTGTATTGGCTCCAATACCACTTACTGATATTAATAATCTAAAAACACTTCTTTCAAGTTCATCAAAAAATCCAAAAATTGAATGAGAATCTTCTCTTACTTGTAAGTGAGTGTAAATTTTAATTTGTTCACTGTCAATTATTTTACTGTAAGTATTTAAAGATATATTGACCTCATAGCCTATACCATTACATTCAACTACTAAAGCTGTTGGAGATTTACTAACTAATTTTCCACTTAAGTGCGATATCATTTTATTTTATTTTGAGCATCTACAACAGCTACTGAAGTCATGTTTATAATTTCTTCAACACTAGCACCAAGCTGAAGAATATGAACTGGATGTCGAAGCCCCATCATAATTGGGCCAATTGATTTTGCACCATCCATTTCTTTAATAAGTTTATATGCAATGTTAGCAGAATTCAAATCAGGAAAAATAAGTGTATTAACTGATTTCCCAGCAATTTTTGAAAAAGGAAAACTTTTTTTAAGCATCTCTTTATTCAAGGCAAAATCGGCCTGCAATGGCCCATCAATATCAATATGAGGCCAATATCTATGGATTAATGAAACTGCTTCAGAAATTTTACTAGCTTCTTTAAACTTTGAAGAACCAAAATTTGAATATGATAACATTGCAAGTTTCGGTTTAATTCCAAATAAAGCAGCAGTGTAGGCAGTCATTTGAGAGATTTTTGCTAGTTCCTTTGGAGTTGGATTAATATTGATTGAAGTATCTGCTAAAAAAATTGGGCCTTTATTTGTAATCATCAAATTAGTAGTTGCAACTCTATTAACCCCCTCTAGTCTATCAATTAATTGTAAAATTGGTTTAAGTGCATTGGGGTAACTTTTGCTGTAACCAGATATCATTGCATCAGCATCTCCTTCTCGCAACATCATTGCTGCAAAAAAATCTCTATCCCGCATTTTTCTAAGTGCATCGTATCTTGTTACACCTTTTCTTTCTCTTAACTTCCAATAAGTTTCAGCATATTTTTGTCTTCTGTTAATGAAAGCTTCTTTTTTTGGATCAATGATTTCTAAATCAATATCGAAATCAATGCTTAACATTAACTCTCTAATCTTTTCTTCATTACCCAGTAATATTGGAATCGCAATTCCCTCTTCATAAACATACTGAGCGGCTTTTAATATATCCAACTCTTCAGCTTCCGAGTAAACAACACGCTTTGGATTTCTTTTTGCTTGACTCATTAATAGTCTTACAAGTTTCTTATCTGATCCTGTCCTGCGATAAAGTTGGTTTTTGTAATTACTCCAATCTTTTATTTCATGATTTGCAACACCACTTTTAATTGCAGCTTTTGCAACCGCAACTGGAATTGTTGTAATTAACCTTGGATCAAATGGTTTTGGGATAATATAATTCTTACCAAAACTCAATTTAGTTGCTCCATAAGCAATATTAACCTGTTCAGGAACAGTTTCTTTTGCCAAATCTGCAAGCGCATGAACAGCAGCCATTTTCATTTCTTCATTAATCTTTGTTGCACGTACATCCAGTGCACCTCTAAAAATAAATGGAAACCCAAGAACATTATTAACCTGATTTGGATAATCTGATCGACCTGTAGCCATAATGATGTCATCTCGAGTGCTAACAGCTAGTTTATAATCTATTTCTGGGTCCGGATTAGCCATGGCAAAAACAATTGGATTTTCAGCCATGGACTTTAACATTTTAACAGTTAATATGTTTGCTTTGGATAGTCCTATAAAAACATCTGCACCAACAAGGGCTTTGTCCAAAGATTTAATATTTTTATTTGTTGCAAATTCTTTTTTTTCATCAGTAAGATTTTCTCTTTCATTATTAATAACTCCTTTGCTATCTGTCATTATAATATTTTCATCTAAGATCCCTAGAGATTTATATAATCTACCGCACGAAATTGCAGCTGCACCAGCACCAGATATTACCATTTTTAAATCTGAAATTTTTTTGTTTGCAAGTTCTGAAGCATTAATTAAAGCTGCTGCCGAAATAATTGCAGTGCCGTGTTGATCATCATGCATCACGGGAATATTTAACTCATTAACCAATCTTTTCTCAATTTCAAAAGCCTCCGGAGCCTTAATATCTTCTAAATTAATACCACCAAAAGTTGGTGAAATATTTTTTACAGTTTGTATAAATTCATCAATATCTTTGGTGCCAACTTCAATATCAAAAACATCAATTCCAGCAAATATCTTAAACAAAAGACCTTTACCTTCCATTACCGGTTTTGATGCTTCTGGACCAATATCTCCCAATCCCAGAACAGCTGTTCCGTTTGAAATAACTGCAACTAAATTGGATTTGTTTGTGTATTTGTACACATTTTCCTTCGAATTTTTGATTTCTAAACAAGGTATTGCTACTCCTGGAGAATAAGCCAATGATAAATCTCTTTGAGTTGAGTATGGTTTACTAGGAGTTACCTCGAGCTTGCCAGGTTTTGGTTTCGAATGATAGGATAGAGCATCTTTTCGTTTCTTTTCTTGATTTTTTTTTGACATAATAATTACCTAAGGTATTGAATTCTAATTATTTTTTAAAAACTCTAAATTTCTTTTTAAACCAACGTACCCTGCTCTTTCTATTGCGCTTGATTTAAAAAGATTTTTATAAACTTCATGAGTAATTTCATACCAATCGGTACTTGAAAATCCCATAATTTCACTGCTGGGATTAAATTTTTCTTCATTATGCGGTTTTGAAAATCTATTCCATGGACAAACATCTTGGCAAATGTCACATCCAAAAACCCAGTTTTCAAGACTTCCTTTAAAATCTGATGGAATAGATTCCTTTAGTTCTATAGTAAGATAAGAAATACATTTAGTTGCATCAATCTTATAATGTTCATGTAGTGCGTTAGTAGGGCAAGCATCAATACAAGCAGTACAAGTTCCACAATGATCTGTAACAGGACTATCCGTATCAAGTTCTAAATCAATTATTAATTGAGATATAAAAAAAAATGAACCACTATTTTTTCTAATCAAATTTGTGTTTTTTCCAACCCACCCAAGACCGCTTTTTGCAGCCCACGATTTCTCTAAAATTGGTGCGGAATCTACAAAAACTCGTCCATTCACTTCACCAATCTTTTTACTTATTTCAAAGGTAAATTCATACATCTTATCTTTAATAACCTTATGATAATCCTTGCCATAAGCATACTTAGCTAACTTAGGAGCATTGTTGTCTTTTTGTCTTTTAGATGGGAAATAATTGTATAAAAGTGAAATTACACTTTTTGCTCCAGGAACAAGTTTTCTTGGATCTAATCTTTTATCAAAATTCCTTTCCATGTACGACATAGTACCGTGATGATTTTTATTAAGCCATTTCTCAAATCTAGAAGCTTCATGTTCTAAAAATTCTGCTTTTGAGATGCCGCAACCCATAAAACCTAACCTTGTAGCAATTGCTTTAATCTCTTTAGAATTACTAAATTTATTTGTCAAAATAAACCTTTTTGAATTTTTTTATGTGATTTACCTAAGTGTCTGTACGCCTTTTCGGTAACCTGTCTTCCCCTGGGAGTACGAATTATGAATCCTTCCTGAATTAAAAATGGTTCGTAAACCTCCTCTATAGTTTCTCCATTTTCTGAGACTGCTGTAGCTAAAGTATTTATCCCGACAGGGCCTCCATTAAACTTTTCTATTAATGTATTTAAAATTTTGTTATCCATCTCATCCAATCCATTTTGATCAACTTGGAGTGAACTTAATGCAATTTTTGTTATATCTAAATCAATAATCCCATTTCCTTTTATTTGTGCAAAATCGCGTGTTCTTCGTAGTAAAGCATTTGCGATTCTTGGAGTTCCACGACTACGACTTGCAATTTCAATAGCTGCATTTTTTTTAATAGAGATTTTCAAGATTTTCGCACTTCTTGTTACAATTTTTGACAAGACATCCTTTGAATAATATTCTAATCTACTATTTATTCCAAACCGCGCTCTCATTGGTGCTGTTAATAAACCAGATCTTGTTGTAGCTCCTATAAGTGTAAAAGGATTTAAATCTATTTGAACAGATCGTGCATTTGGCCCCGTTTCTATCATAATATCAATTCTGAAATCTTCCATGGCTGAGTATAAATACTCTTCAACAATTGGACTTAATCTATGAATTTCGTCTATAAATAAAACATCGCGTGTTTTCAGGTTTGTTAGCAAGCCTGCCAAATCACCTGGCTTATCTAAAACCGGTCCTGATGTAATTCTTATATCAACTTCTAATTCATTAGCAAGAATATGCGCAAGTGTAGTTTTACCCAACCCAGGAGGTCCGTGTAACAATGTATGGTCTAAAGCATCATTCCTTTTATTAGAAGCAGCTACGAATACATCTAAGTTTTTAATTACTGAGTCTTGTCCACTGAAGTCTAAAAAAGTAAGTGGCCTCAAAGCCTTGTCTATTTCTAGTTCTTCAGATGAGTGATTTGTATTCGAAGGTTCAAGGTTTTCATTCACATTCTAAATATACAAAACAAAAAAAGCAGTTGGAACTTTCGGTCAATGTTGAAGTTCTTCTTCACCCTTAAACAGGGGAATATTTTGTGGAACAAAATCATCCTTATGACCGGGCTTAGAGTAATCATATGCCCAACGATGTACAGTTGGAATTTCACCAATCCAATTTCCATGAATATGTTTTACAGGAGCTGTCCACTCAAGAGTGTTTGACTTCCAAGGATTTTGCACTGCTTTTTTACCATAAAAAATACTATTAATAAAATTGTAAAGAAAAACTATTTGCGCAGCACCAGCAGTTAGAGCAAAAATTGTTATTACAATATTAATATCAGCTAAATCATCGAAATATGGAAATGCTGTATTTGAATAATATCGCCTTGGCAAACCAGCCATTCCGGTGAAATGCATGGGGAAAAATATACCGTAGGCACAAACAGCAGTAATCCAAAAATGTATATAACCTAAATTTTTATTCATCATTCTTCCAAACATTTTCGGAAACCAATGGTAAACTCCTGCAAAAAGACCATATAATGCAGATATACCCATTACTAAATGAAAATGTGCAACAACAAAATATGTATCGTGAACATTTATATCTAGAGCGCTATCTCCAAGAATAAGCCCAGTTAAACCCCCAGTAATAAATGTTGAGACTAATCCAATTGAAAATAGCATCGCTGGATTCATTTGCAAATTTCCTTTCCATAAAGTTGTAATATAATTAAATGCTTTAACTGCAGAAGGAATTGCTATTAGTAAAGTTGTGAATGTGAAAACAGAACCAAGAAATGGATTCATCCCAGATATAAACATATGATGACCCCAAACTATTGTTGAAAGAAATGCAATTGCTAGGATTGATGCTACCATTGCTCGATATCCAAAAATAGGTTTACGTGAATTCGTTGCAAGAACTTCTGATGTAATACCCAATGCTGGTAATAAAACTATGTAAACTTCAGGGTGACCTAAAAACCAAAACAAATGTTCATATAAAACAGGTGAACCTCCTTGATAATGCAAAACCTCTCCTTGTATAAAAATATCCGATAGAAAAAATGAGGTTCCAAAACTCCTATCCATTATTAGAAGTAAAGCTGCAGACAAAAGAACAGGAAATGATATAACTCCAATTATAGCAGTTACGAAAAAAGCCCAAATTGTTAGAGGTAATCTAGTCATGGACATACCTTTGGTTCTTAAGTTAATTACAGTTACGATGTAGTTTAATGACGCGAGTAAGGATGATGCAACAAAAATTGCCATTGAAACAAGCCATAAGGTCATTCCAAGGCCAGAGCCTGGTTGAGCTTGAGGAAGTGCACTTAATGGAGGATAAACTGTCCAACCTGCAGCCGCAGGTCCGGACTCAACAAATAAAGAAGCAATCATCACCACCGAAGAAAGAAAAAATAACCAATATGATAACATGTTTAAAAATCCTGAAGCCATATCTCTTGCACCAATTTGCAATGGAATTAATAAGTTGCTAAAAGTTCCACTTAGTCCAGCTGTCAAAACAAAAAATACCATGATAGTTCCATGGATAGTAATTAAAGCTAAATAAACGTTTGGATCCATAACCCCATCAGGCGCCCATTTTCCAAGGAAAGACTCAAAAAAACCAAATGGTTTTTCTGGCCAAGCCAATTGCATTCTAAAGACTAATGACATTCCAATTCCAACTATTCCCATTAATAGGCCGGTGATTAAATATTGCTTAGAAATCATCTTATGATCTTGACTAAAAATATACTTTGTTATAAAAGTTTCTTTGTGATGAGTGTGATTTTCTACCATAGTTAAATTTATTACTGAATTGTTTGAGCAAAGGTCTTTTGCTCAGAAATCCACTTATTAAAATCTTTTTCTTCTTCTACAATTATTTTCATTTGCATATTATAATGTGATGCCCCACAAACCTTATTGCAAAGTAATAAATAATCAAATTGATATGGATCTAAGGCTTGTTCACCGTTGGCAATGAGTTTTTGGCTTTTATCAAATCTAATTTTATTAATCTTGTTCACTTTAGCTGTCATCTCTGGTGTTTGCCTCATTTCCTCTGTAGTTAGGTTTGGAGTAAATGCAAATTCAGTAATCATACCAGGAACACAGTTCATTTGTGCTCTAAAATGAGGCATAAATGCCGAATGCAAAACATCTTGAGATCTAAACTTAAAAATTACCTCTCTTCCCTTTGGGAGATGTAGTTCTTGAACAACAATATCATCTAAACCGTTTGGATCAGATGAATCAATTCCAACTAAATTCAAACCATCAAAGTCCTGTAAAAAACGAACATTCGCATCACCTAAAACCCCATCTGCTCCAGCATATCGTGCTTTCCAGTTGAATTGTTGAGCATAAACCTCAACTACAAGAGCTTCATCGTTGTTTTCAATATTTGTTATTGAAGTCCATTGAAACAAACCTGCAAAAATTAAAACTGCTAAAACAATGGCAGGAATAATTGTCCATATAAACTCAAGTCTGTCATTGTCGGTAAGGAAAAAAGCAATTTGGGTTTTTTTGCCTCTATACCTGTAAGAGAAATAATGTAGTACTGCTTGTGTAATTGTCTGAACAAATAATATCAATGCCATTGAAACCCACATCAATGTATCTATTTCAACTCCGTGTTCTGATGCAGAACGTGGTAAAAGCACTTCTCCCCACTCCCAAAAAGAAAAAATGGTAAATAGATAAATAAAACCAAGAAAAGCAAACATGAGTTTTCCATTATAATCATTGTCTTTATCGTTTGCAATTTGTGAATCATCTTTTTTAATATTAAACTGAGATAATTCGAAGATTTTTGTTAACTGCCACACAGCGATTGCTACTAAAATTAGAACCACAAAAATTAACAACGTATTCATACTATTAAAATCAAATTATATTAATAAATAAATTTTTTACTTTCAACAATATATGGGTCACCACTAGCTTCCAAAGGAACTTTGCTTAAAGAGTTGAATACAAAATATAGATAAAGTCCTGAAAAGAGCGTAAATGCACCTAATTCTGGAATACCAATAAACCATTGATCTCCAACCGTACCTGGCATTATCATATTAAAAATATCAATATAATGTCCAATAATAATTATTATACCTGCCATTACAATTATCCAGTTTGAACGTTTGTATTCACTACTTATTAATATTAAAAGAGGTAACACAAAGTTTAAAATTATCATCCCAAAAAAAGGAAGTTGATAATCATCAATTCTTGTCAAAAAGTATGTGACTTCCTCTGGAATATTCGAATACCAAATCAGCATGTATTGGGAAAACCACAAATACGTCCAAAAAATACTGAGACCGAACATAAATTTTGCTAAATCATGGATGTGACTATCATTTACTTTAGGTAAATATCCTTTTGATTTTAAAAAAATAGTTGTGATAGCAATAACTGTAACTGAAGTTACCAGTGAACTGGCTAATACATACCATCCAAATAAAGTACTAAACCAGTGAGGGTCAATAGACATAATCCAGTCCCATGCCATCATGGACTCAGTAACGAAAAAGAATGCCAAAAACCCTGCAGAAATTTTAAAATTTAGTTTGTAATTTTTAATATTTCCCTTTTCAGCATTGTCTTGAGCTAT
>CEPL01133249.1_pt1 | contig 11223 bp, 10 predicted proteins | sample 530541 | NCBI WGS metagenome assembly CEPL01 (sample SAMEA2620339, study PRJEB7988) | marine metagenome | biome: marine biome (ENVO:00000447); feature: surface water layer (ENVO:00002042); material: "saline water (ENVO:00002010), including plankton (ENVO:xxxxxxxx)" | depth 5 m
ACTATCACTTTCTTTCCCAATTTTACCTAGCTCTTGTCCTGCTACTAGTTCTTGTCCTAATTGTACTTTATGAGGTGTTTTAAGATGCCCATATAATGAATAAAATGTTTGATTATTAACTTGATGTTTCAGTACTAAATAACCACCATAATTCCCCTTTTGATTTTCCTTACCAAGTTTATGAACGTAACCATCCAAAGGACAAAACACTACTGAATTGTAGGGAACTATAATATCCAATCCAAGATGATAAATTCTTTTTTCATTAATTATATTAGCGGAACCTCTTAAGATATTGCTTCTTTCTTCTAAATATTTTCCAATCCCCCAATTCATACCTGAATTTTCTAATTCATTAAAAATAGCATCATTGAAATCCTTAAAATTATTTAAATTATAGCTAAGAGTTTTAGAGTTTTTTGATGAAAAATCAAAAACATATGGTTGCCCCTTTAACAAGTCTCCAAAAATAGGATAAATATCATTTTCTTTTAATACTGATGTTAAATTCATTTTAAAAAAAAAGCTCATATTTCTATGAGCTTTGAGTCTTTTGATAAATAATTTTATTCTTGTGGTAAAGCTGCTTTTGTTTGATACCAGTTTTGTAGTTTACCATCAGCAATATGATACCATTCTATGTAAACACCATTAGGAGAAGTAAACTGTGCATTTACCCATTGACCTGCTTGGTTCCATGCCTCAGGATCATCAGACCCAGCTGGATAAGCAGCAAAAGCGTAATCAGTATTCCATCCCCATTCTCCTCCATCAGCAATTGTTTGTTGATAATCTTGTTCTACAAAATCAACAAATTCTTGAGCTGTAGTAACTACAGTACCATTCTCAAAAGTAAAGCTTCCTCCATCATTAATTAATGATTTCATCGCTTCATAATCTCTAGCTGCCCATGCTGCATCAATAGCATTAAAAACATCAACAGTTTCTTGAGATCCTAAATAAACAGATTGTCCTTCAAATGGACCAAATCCATTAGTTTCTTTTTCACACTCGCAAGGAGCCTGAGTTCCGCAAGCAACAAATAAAAATGCTGCAAATGCATAAATAATATTTTTCATAAGTAATCGATTTAGCCTTAAGATATTAATCTTTAAACTTTTATAAAAATTTTTCTTTTATAAAGCTGATAAATTAACAAATAGATAACAAAAGTGTAAAAAATAGCCCAATCTAGTGATACAAATTTAGGTGATAGACCTAAGGCAATTCCAGTATCCATCCAGAACTTTTGAAATCCTAAACCATTAATTATAGGAATTTGAAAAAGTCTCCACACAATTCCATGAAGAACATATGCAACAATTGCATTTGATCCAAAAACTAACCCAAATTTAATGTTTGAAGTAAATTTCTTATTGTCTATAAGCCACATTGATGCAGCTAGAATAATCATTGCTAAACCTGACGAGTGTAATACATATGAACTAGTCCATATATGTTTATTAATTGGGAAAATATAGTCCCAAAAATGACCAACTACTAATAAGACAGTTCCCCAAAAAAACAGTTTTGTGATTTTTTCAGAATCTTCTTTTATCATTTTACCACATAACATTCCTGAAATTCCACTAGCTATTGCCGGGATGGTACTAAACAAACCTTCAGGATCCCAGGTTTCTTGGTACATTCTGCCAGGAACAATAAAACTATCAACCCAGGCTGCAAAGTTTTTACCTGGTTCAAGGGTGCCTGCAGGATTTCCATCAAAAGGAACGAACATCATAAATATCCAATATGAAACCAACAAAGCTATTCCCGTATATAGTTGTGATTTGAAATTTGAATTTAAATAAAGTATGGAACAACCTAGGTAAACAAGTGCGATTCTTTGTAAAACACCAGCAACTCTAAGGTTTTCAAAATCAAAATTTGGAAACAATGTAAGAAAGATTCCAAGTCCAAATATTATCAAAGTTCTTTTAAAGATCTTAATATATATAGTAGATGATGGATTTGATTTTAATTTGCTTAAAGATAGGGTTATAGAAACACCAACTATAAAGAGAAAGAATGGAAAAACTAAATCAGTAGGTGTAGCACCATGCCATTTAGCATGTAACAATGGGGCGTAAACATGAGACCAGCTACCAGGATCATTAACGACAATCATAGCAGCAATTGTTAACCCTCTAAAAAAATCTAAAGACAACAATCTTTTCATTATCCAATGCCTAAAAGATCATTAATATCATTTTCCTCAGATTCTGATTTTTCAGGCTGAACTTTTGAACAATCCAGTTCAATGGTTAAGTTTTCAGGTTCTTCAAAATCTTCCTTTGAAACTCCTAATTCTTCATCTTCGTAGCATTTTTTCATGAATAATCCCCATATAGGCAATGACATAGTAGCGCCCTGACCATAAGCAATTTTCTCAAAATGGATTGACCTGTCTTCACCACCAACCCACACACCAGTAACTAAGTTAGGAACCATCCCTATAAACCATCCGTCACTTTGATTTTGAGTAGTTCCTGTTTTACCCGCAATCGCATTGTCAAATTTATATGGGTAACCAGTGACTACATTTTTATAAACATAATTTCTTTCATCCTCAGGTATGTTGTGCCTTAATCTTGCACCAGAACCAAATTTTGTAACTCCTTCAAGTAATTTTAAGGTAACATAAGAGGATTCCTCACTCAATACATCTTTAGTGTCAGGAGTTGACTGAAAAACAATTTTTCCATTTCTATCTTCAATTTTTGTAACCATAATTGGCTTCACATAAATACCTTTGTTTGCAAAAGCTCCATAAGCACCGACCATTTCATATACGCTTAAATCTGGTGTTCCTAATGCTATAGCTGGAACGTTTGGAATATTTGATGAAACTCCTAAATTTCTAGCCAAATCTGCGACAGTTCTCGGCCCAACCCTATCAATAAGTTGTGCGCTGATAGTATTCTTTGAATTTGCCAGAGCATTACTTAAAGTTCTCATACCACCATATTTGTCACTTGAATTTGTGGGGCACCATGGATCTGGATTACCGTATTTATATGGCTCAATACAATGTATAGCATCTGGTAGCATATCACAAGGAGATAACTTTAATTGATCAATTGCAGTAGCATACAAAAAAGGCTTAAATGTCGATCCTATTTGTCTTTTACTTTGCATTACATGATCATATTGAAAATTTCTGTAATTAATCCCACCAACCCAAGCCATTACATGACCATTTTTTGGGTTCATTGACATCATACCGGCCTGTAAAAAGTGTTTATAATATCTGATTGAGTCAATAGGTGTCATTACAGTATCAATATCACCCTCCCACGAAAAAATACTCATCTCAGTAGGGATATTAAAAATCTCTTCAATCTCATCTGCAGACTTTCCAGAAAGTCTAGCCTTTCTCCATCTTTCAGATCTTCTCATAGTTCTTTTCATAATACTTTCTTCTTCATCTTCATCCAAATCTCTAAATGGAGCAGTTGATAGAGTGTCATTTTGAATAAAAAATTCTTTTTGTAGGTTTTTCATATGCTCTGTAACTGATTCCTCAGCATACTTCTGCATTTTCGAATTGATAGTGGTATGTATTTTTAGACCATCCGAATACAAATTATATTTTGAACCGTCAGCCTTTAAATTATTATCAGTCCAATCTTTCATAAAACCTCTTAAATATGATCTAAAATATGTTGCTAGACCTTGTCTATGAGATTGGGGCGTATAATTTAATTTTAATGGAATTTTTTGAAGAGAATCCTTTTCATTTTCGCTAATGTATTTGTTTTTTGCCATTTGCATCAAAACCAAATCTCTTCTGTTTTTTGTTATTTCGGGTCTTCTTAATGGATCATATAATGAAGAGTTTTGAAGCATTCCAATTAACATCGCTGATTCTTCAATTTTCAGATCGATAGGCTCTTTTGAAAAATATATATTTGATGCAGACTTTATTCCATCGCCATAGTATCCAAAATCATAAATGTTAAGATACATTGTGATTATTTCTTCTTTAGTATATTGCTTTTCGAGCTCAACAGCTATAACCCATTCCTTAATTTTTTGACCAACTGCTTGAATTATATTTCTTGAACGAACACCAACAAATAATTGCCTAGCCAATTGCTGGGATATGGTACTTGCGCCTCCTCTGGTATTTAAAAATATAATTGCTCTTAAAGTTGCCTTTAAATCAATACCTGGATGACTGTAGAATCTTTCATCTTCAGTTGCTATTAAAGCTTCAACAGTTTTAATATTAATATCTTCATATTTAATGGGAGTTCTATTGTCATTAAAATAATATTTTCCAAGAACCTCATTATCCGATGAGACTATTTCGGATGCAAAATTAGTTTTCGGATTTTCAAGCTGACGAAAATCGGGCATTTCACCAAACTTCTCAATAGAGGCTAAGTAGAATACGCCATAAATTGAGAAAACCCCAATCGAAAAAAGGAGCCAAAATAATATTATTTGAAATCTATATTTTTTCATTGTTTAATTATTCGGCAAGTAATCCAACACTTAAAATTCCTTTTAGATTTTGAATAGCTGTTGAACTATTAGCAGGCCTAATGGCATGTTTGAGTTCCACACTTACTGAATCTTTACCAAAATTAATGTTATCCTTTAATATAAAAGAATAGTTTTTAACACTTAAGCTGTTAGTTTTAAAAATATCAATCCTTTCGTCCTCAAAATTTAAATTTAAAGTATCCGTAAGTAACCTTTCGTCGAACTTAATTTTTGAAATCAAATAAATATTTGAGAAAGGATAAGCCTTATCATTTCTGATTAAAACTTTTAACTTTGATTGAGATTTTTTTGGTAAAAAATTAAATTTTAAACTTTCATCCTTTTTCCATCCATCATTTACATTTTTAAATTCTAAATAATAGAAATTACTTGAGCTACATCCAACAATTATTGTAAAGCATATACTAAATAATACCTTACACAAATGATTTCTCATAATCTTTTTCTTTTTTGTAAACTACAAATTCTTCAAGGTTAGAAACACTTTCTCCTTTTTCATTCATGGAAATCAGTTTTTTTACATTATTGACATTTATTTCATACCAATCAATACTTTCATTTTTATACGAAAACCACATAGATTTTTTAAAAATGTCTAATTTTTGACATACTGCAATTCCTCTGTCAGTTTTAATTTTTGTTTTAGAGCTAGGAAAATCTGCAAGAGCCTCTTGATATTGGTCTAATTCAAAATTTAAACAACATTTTAATTTACCACATTGACCAGCAATTTTCTGAGGATTTAGTGATAATTGCTGGTATCTAGCAGCTGATGTTGTAACAACTCTGAAGTCTGTTAGCCAGGTTGAGCAACATAATTCTCTTCCACAAGATCCAATTCCACCTAGGCGTGAAGCTTCCTCTCTCAATCCTATCTGTTTCATTTCAACTTTGATACTAAATTCTCGAGCTAGATCTATAATTAATTTCCTGAAATCAACTCTGTCTGATGCTGTGTAGTAAAATATTGCTTTTTTTCCATCGGCTTGAAATTCTACATCAGAAATCTTCATTGAAAGATTTAATTTCAAGGCTATTTCTCTAGACTTAATTTTAACCTCTTCTTCTTTATTTCTGTAGTTTACCCATTTATCAATTTCATCTTGATCAGGTTTCTTTAAAATCTTTAAAAATTCATAATCATTAATATCAATTTTTTTCTTTTTTAATTGAACTGGAATCAAACCTCCTTTTAATGTGATGTACCCAAGATCATAACCGATTGAACTTTCCACTACAACAGCGTCACCAATACTTAATGAATCGATTTCATTATTTGTATAATAATCTTTTCTTCCATTTTTGAACCTAACTTCGAAAATATTTTGAGAACTATCACCAACAGGATCCAAATTAGTAAGCCAATCAAAAACATTTAATTTATTGCAGCCATCTGTTCCGCAAACACCATTATTTTTACAACCTTTTGGATTTCCTGATTTTGTATTGCAGCTATAACAGCTCATGCAATAAAGCTATTAAATTTTATTGAGGGGTTTTTCTTTAAACCTCCCTTTTTTGAAGATTTTATTGCTATTTTTCTTTCCTCTTCTGAGATCCTTTTGCTTTTCTAATGGAAGTGAGTTAATTTCTGAACATTCAATACTACAACACCCATCATATTTCTTTGCACAATTCTCACATTGAATAAATAAGAGGTGACAAGCTTCATTATTACAATTAACATGTTCATCACATTTATCTCCACATTGATGACAATTAGAAATGATATCGCCAGATATTCTTTCACTTCTCCGGTTATCAAAAACAAAATTTTTGCCTAAGAACTTATTTTCAAGATTATGTTCTTTCACCTGTCTAGCATATTCTATAATACCTCCATTTAACTGATAAACATTTTTATATCCTTTGTTTATTAAATAAGCGCTCGCTTTTTCACATCTAATTCCACCAGTACAATACATTAATATATTTTTGTCATCTTTAGAAGAATTATATTTTTTTTCAATAATTGGTAAAGATTCTCTGAACGTATCCACATCTGGTAATTGAGCTCCTTTAAAATGACCAATCTCACTTTCATAATGATTTCTCATATCGATAGTTATGGTGTTTTTATCTTCAAGAAGTTTATTAAAATTATCAGCATTTACATGAACTCCATTTTTATTCAAATCATATTCACCATCTTTTAAGCCATCAGCAACAATTTTATCTCTTAGCTTAATTTTTAATTTTAAAAATGCTTCGTTATCATGTTCAATAGCAATATTAAGTCTAACGTTTTTCAAAAAAGAAATTCCATCAATAACTTTCTTAAATTCTGTCATAAATTTTGATGGCAAAGAGAGTTGTGCATTAATCCCCTCATTGGCTATATAGATTCTTCCTAAAACATCAATTTTATTTAATTCAATAAATAAAAAATTTCTAAAAATTTCTGGATTTTTAATTAAATGATATTTGTAAAATGACAAGGTTAATCGTTTTTCACCAGCTCTTTTTATTAGCTCTGCTCTTTCTTTTTTACTTAGCGTGTTATAAAGTTGCATTACACTATAAATATATTGCAAATGTAAGCCATTTAGAATAGTGCTTTTTATAAATAAAATTGTATTTTTAGTTATATCAAATTTTTAAAATTTCCAAATGAGTTCAGATAAAGATTCAAAGCTAAAAGCACTTCAATTAACCCTTGATAGATTAGATAAGACATACGGCAAAGGAACTGTAATGAAAATGGGAGATGCTGTTCAAGAAAACATAGAGTTTATCTCGTCAGGTTCCATTGGTTTAGATTATGCTTTAGGTATTGGAGGATATCCGAGAGGAAGAGTTATTGAAATATATGGACCTGAATCTTCTGGAAAAACAACCTTAACTCTACATGCTATTGCAGAATGTCAAAAGGCTGGTGGGATTGCTGCTTTTATCGATGCTGAACATGCTTTTGATAGATTCTATGCTCAGAATCTAGGTGTCAATATTGATGAATTAATAATCTCACAACCAGACCATGGTGAACAAGCTCTCGAAATCGCGGATAATTTAATAAGATCAGGAGCAGTTGATATTATTGTAATAGATTCTGTTGCAGCACTTACGCCAAAAAGTGAAATTGAAGGAGAAATGGGAGATTCTAAAATGGGACTTCATGCAAGACTAATGTCTCAAGCCCTTAGGAAATTAACTTCAACAATAAGTAAAACAAACTGTACAGTTTTTTTTATAAATCAACTAAGAGAAAAAATTGGAGTAATGTTTGGAAATCCTGAAACAACAACTGGTGGAAATGCACTGAAGTTTTATGCGTCTGTGAGACTTGATATCAGAAGATCTACTCAATTAAAAGATTCTTCTGGTAACGCGATGGGTAATAAAACAAGAGTTAAAGTCGTAAAAAACAAAGTTGCTCCACCATTTAAAGTTTGTGAATTTGATATCATGTATGGTGAAGGAATTTCAAAAGTTGGAGAAATATTAGATATCGGAACTCAGGCTGGAATTGTTGATAAAAGTGGTTCATGGTTTAGTTATGGAGATACAAAGTTAGGTCAAGGTAGAGATGCCGTTAAGAGTTTATTGAAAGATAATCCAGAGCTCTGCGATGAGCTCGAAGGTAAAATTTCTGAAACCCTTAATTCGTCTGATTAATATCAGCTTTTAAATCATTATAAATTATATCGAAAACTTTTTGTTTTAAGGCAGGCACATCTTTTTTAGTCAATCCTTTGGTTTCAATGAAATTGTGAACATTTGCTCGTAATGCACCTGGACTGCCAGAAAAGTGATTGTAAGCAAAAAAATAAGGGAACTTTTTTTCACAATCTAAAAATGTCATTGGAGCAATTGGTATTTGAAATTCAACTGCTAAACTAAACGCTCCGTTCTTAAAAGGATCAAGTATAACTGACGGATCAGGAACTCCACCTTCGGGAAAAATACAAACTGATAAGCCCTTGTCTAATCTTTTCTTAGATTTTTCATAAACTCTTTTTCTACTTTCAGGGCTTGATCGATCAACAAGTATAGCAACTCTTCTATATAGATATCCAAAAATTGGAATTTTTTCAAGTTCTTTTTTACCGACAAATACTACAGGATACTTTGCAATAGAAAGCATAAGCATAATGTCAATCATGCTCTTGTGGTTAGCAACTAGCATGTAGCTTTTCCCCTTAATCAAAGGCTGTTTCATCTTAACCTTTGGATAAAAGCCCATACCATACATTATGATATTTGACCAAATATTTCTAGCAAACCAAAAGAAATATGGGTAATAACTTTCTTTAACTGAAAGAATTAAGAAGAAGGGTAAGCAGATTACTATACCAATAAATGACAAAATATAAAACCACACATTCCAAATTGAAATAAAAAGAATTTTAATTGGTTTAAACACATGCCAAAAATAAGTAATTGTATTTAATCTCATAAAACCATTACTTTTGTAGTAGATGTCAAGAATACTTACTGGAATACAAAGTACAGGAACTCCACATTTGGGTAATATTTTAGGAGCAATAATACCCGCAATTCAACAATCTAAAGTCACCAATGACTCATATCTTTTTATTGCAGATTTGCACTCAATGACTCAAATTAAAGACGGAAAATTATTAAAAGAAAATACATATGCAACTGCTGCAGCTTGGCTAGCTTTTGGGCTAGATCACAATAAAACAGTTTTTTATAAACAATCTGATGTAGCAATCACAACTGAGTTAGCTTGGATTCTTTCAACGTACTTTCAATATCAAAGACTTACATTAGCACATTCTTTCAAAGACAAATCAAATAATCTTAAAGATGTGAATGTTGGGTTGTTTACATATCCAATGTTGATGGCTGCTGATATTTTACTTTATGATGCTAACTACGTACCAGTTGGAAAAGATCAGCTTCAACATTTAGAAATTACAAGAGATGTTGCTATTAAATTTAATAATAAGCATGGAGAAACATTTGTAATACCTGAAGCAAAAGTGAATGAATCAACAAAGTATGTTACTGGCACTAATGGAGAAAAAATGAGTAAGTCTAAAGGAAACATTATTGATATTTTTGTTGCAGAAAAGCAGTTAAAAAAACAAATAATGTCAATCCAAACTGACAGTACACCAATTGAAGAGCCAAAGGAATTTCAAAACTGTAATGTTTTCAAAATATTTAAGCTTATTGCTGATGAGAACCAAATTAATGAAATGAAAAATAAATATAAGAGTGGAGGATATGGATATGGACATGCGAAGAAGGATTTATTTAATTTAATAATCGAAAAATACAAAGACAATAGATCAAAATTTGACTATTTAATGTCTAATAAAAAAGAAATCGATTTGATACTTAGTGAGGGTGCAAAAAAAGCTGAGATAACAGCTAAACAAGTAATAAAAAGAGTCAAAACAAAACTCGGTTTTTAATTTATTTTCTTTTTTAAAAAAAAACGTACATTTATTAAATGCAATTAGTCAATGCAATTAAGGATTTGATTTATTCAAATGATTGTGTAACCGTACCAGGTTTTGGAAGTTTTATTGCAAATAAATTCCCATCAATTTATGATGAATCTGAGTCAAAATTTTATCCACCTTCTAGAAGATTATCTTTTAATTCTAAAATCCAAAACAATGATGGATTAATTGCTAATTATATTTCGGAAAAGTCAAAGATTTCATTTAAAAAATCACTTGAATTAGTTCATAATGAGGTTGTTCAATGGAAAATGAAAATTAATAATGAGCCACTGTTTCTTGATGGAATTGGAGAGTTTAGTCTTAATACAGAAAAAACTCTTGTATTCAAGCCTGATTTTAACTACAATCATTTAGCTGATTCATATGGGTTAAAGCCTATTTATATTCATAAAGTAGAAAGTAATGTTCTGACATACAATGAAACTACACTTAACAGATATAATAAACTTTCTAAATCTGAATCTCGACGCTCAACTCCTCAATTTTTAAAGACTGCAGCTGTTTTTGTTGCTCTTATTGCAGGAACTTATTTTGCTGAAAACAGTTATAATGAGTATAGAATAAATCAAGAAATATCATTTCAAAATAAAGTAAGAGCAGAGTCAATAAAAAAAGCTGAAAAAGCTATTTTTGATTTTGGAACACTCCCTTCAATTAATTTAAAAATTACAAGCCCTAAAAGTTCAGGGAAATACCATATTATGGCTGGCTCATTCAGGCTAGAGTCTAATGCAAATAAACTATTTGATTTACTCCTCTCTAAAGGGTATAATCCTACAAAACTTCCACTTAATGATAAGGGCTTAATGCCAATCTCATTTGAAAATTTTTCAAATAGAAAAGATGCTGTTATTGCATTAAGAAAATTTCAAAAATCTGAAAATAAAGATGCTTGGATTTTTGAAAAAGAATAATATGAAATCAAAATTTCCTGAAGATTCTAAAACAATTCAAACCGACATTGTTTTACCTGCTGATACTAATAGCTTAGATACATTATTTGGAGGTGAATTGATGGCTAGGATGGATAAAGTAGCTAGTATTGCAGCAATTAAGCACTCTGAAAGTATTGTAGTTACAGCGTCAGTTAATAACATATCTTTTGGAGAACCGGTTTACAAAGGGAGTATTTTAACCATCGAAGCTAAAGTTTCAAGAGCTTTTAATACATCAATGGAAGTCTTCATTGATGTTTATAAACAAGATAAAACTCATAAAGAAAAGAAAAAGGTCAATGAAGCAATTTTTACATTTGTTGCTTTAAATAAAA
>CEPL01103878.1_pt1 | contig 11047 bp, 6 predicted proteins | sample 530541 | NCBI WGS metagenome assembly CEPL01 (sample SAMEA2620339, study PRJEB7988) | marine metagenome | biome: marine biome (ENVO:00000447); feature: surface water layer (ENVO:00002042); material: "saline water (ENVO:00002010), including plankton (ENVO:xxxxxxxx)" | depth 5 m
TAGTACAATAAGTTTTATATCATTCTCTGCACAACCTTCCATAATATAATGTAGAGTTGATAAATAAGTATAGAACCTGACTCCAACGTCTTGTAAATCAAACAACATTACATCTATATCTTTGAGATCTTCCATACTTGGTTTTTTCTTTTTACCATAAAGAGAAATAATAGGGATGCCTGTCTTTTTATCTATACTATCATCAATTTTTTCACCAGCATCCAAATCTCCTCTAAAACCGTGTTCAGGTCCGAAAATAGCTTTGATAGTTACTCCACGACTTAATAAAGAATCTACAAGATGTGTCTTTTTATCTTTCTTAAAAAAAACTGAACTCTGGTTTGAAACAATTCCTACATTTTCAGTTTCTATGAATTTTATATAATTATCCAAATCATATAATGCTTCAATTTTAGAATTTTGAGAATAACAAAAACCAAATAGATTAAAAAATAAAGTAACTTTAATTATAAAAAAAAATATATTATTTCTTGAGAGTTGATAAGTTCCTGACATCAAAGATTTTTAAACACAAAAGATATAAAAAAAGCATATCATCACCTATTTTAAAAATTTCAAAATTTTCAGTAGTGATAAGCGTAATTGTTATGCTTATTGCTATATCCACTGGATTTGGTATACAAAATGAAATAAAGAGTAAGTTCTCAAACTTGTTTGGGGATGCTAGTATTTCTCAATATGGCTCTGAATTTTTTAACACATCTGAAAATATAGATAATAGTAAAATAGATATTGAAAAAATTAAAACTCTTAACGAATACCATAATGTAAATAAAGTTATTTATTCAAATGCGATTATTGCAAATAATACATCTTTCTCTCCAATTGTATTGAAGGGTGTAGAAAAATCTAATCCAATTTTTTCAGAGTTTGGAATTAAGTCTGATTCTTTAAAAAATAATCAAGCTTTTATCTCAAAAACTCTAAGAAATTTATTAGACGTCAATAAAGGCGATAGAATAAAGCTATTTTTTTATCAAAGTGATAAAAACCCTATAATACGTTCAATTGAAATTCTTGATGTTTATGAAACAGGAATTAAAGAATTTGATGATAAATTTTTAGTCACTGATATTGAATTTTTAAGAACAGTTAATAAATGGGATCAAAATAGTTTTGGTATTGTTGAAATTCAATATACTTCTTTTAATAATGAAATTTATAACTACATTGATCCTCAATACTCATTGACTATAAATCAAGATAAATTCAGTGAGATTTACAATTGGATTTCTTTATTTGATACCAATATTTATATTGTAATTGTACTTATGATTTTAGTTAGTGGTATAAATATGATTACCGTTTTGTTAATTACTATTTTAGATAAAACTAATTTCATTGGTACTGTAAAAATTCTGGGTGCAAATAATAGAATGGTTAGAAAAATTTTTATAAGAAACGGTATGAACCTTGTTTTTAATGGTTTAATCATTGGTAATGTTATTGGACTATTGATTCTAATTCTTCAAAAGAATTACAAAATTGTCAGTCTTGATGCTTCCACATATTATATAAACTATGTTCCTATTGATTTAAACATATTATATATTTTATTATTAAATATTTTCATAATCATTTCATGTTTTATTTTTCTGCAAATTCCTCTAAGATTTATTTATAAAATTAAACCTAATAGAGCCTTGAAAATGAATTAATATAATTTAAATTTGGCTTGTGAATTATTTCAATAATATTCTTGAAACAATAGGTGATACACCCCTAATTAAGTTAAATAATGTAACAGAAAAAGTTAATGCATTGGTTTTAGCAAAAGTAGAATATTTTAATCCTGGTAGCTCAGTAAAAGACAGGATGGCAGTAAAAATGATAGAAGATGCTGAAAAAGATGGAAGATTAAAGCCTGGAGGAACAATAGTTGAGGGCACATCTGGTAACACTGGAATGGGATTGGCTTTAGCAGCTATAGTTAAAGGATATAAGTTAATCTGTGTATCTACAGACAAACAATCTAAAGAAAAATTTGATGTTCTAAGAGCAGTAGGTGCAGAGGTTATCATATGCCCTACTGATGTTGATCCTGAAGACCCTAGATCATATTATTCAACCTCTAAGAGAATTAGTGAGGAAACTCCTAATTCTTGGTATGTTAATCAATATGATAATCCATCTAATTCATTGGCACATTATCTTTCAACTGGACCAGAGATTTGGGATCAAACGGACGGAAAAATTACACATTTTGTAGTTGGGGTTGGAACTGGTGGAACAATTTCGGGAGTTGGAAAATTTTTAAAGGAAAAAAATCCTAATATAAAAGTTTGGGGAATTGATACTTATGGTTCTGTATTTAAAAAATATCATGAAACTGGGATTTTTGATAAAAATGAAATATATCCATATATAACTGAAGGTATTGGAGAGGATATTTTACCAAAAAATGTGAATTTTGATATAATAGATGGTTTTGTGAAAGTAACTGATGAAGATGCTGCGAGATACGCTAGATTATTGGCAAAAAAGGAGGGTATTTTTGCAGGTTATTCATGTGGAGCAGCTATAAAAGGTTTAGAATTATTAAATAATAATTTTAATACTGACGATGTTGTAGTTGTTTTACTTCATGATTCAGGAAGTAGATATATAGGAAAGGTTTACAATGATGATTGGATGAAAAAAAATGGTTTCAAATTGGATTAAAATATTTAGTGCCTAAATTTAGAAACAATATGAATTGTTTTCAATAATCATTTTAGAAATCTTTCTTTTTAATTCAATAGGCTTAGGATAATTATGATATTTTAAAAATCTCTTAAGTCCCATTAAAAGAAATTTTTGTTCTTCTTTCTCAGCGAGGGAATAAATTAACTCTTTCGATCTTTTTTCTATAAGTTGCACGGCTTCATACAAGTATAGTTGACTCATTGCAATTTGACCTTCCTGATTATTATCTCCTCTTTTAAAGTTCTTTTCTGTTCTAAGAATTGTCGATTCAGCCATATATATTTCAATCATAATATCAGCAATTGAAATCAATACTTCTTGTTCCTTTTCCAATTCTAAACCAAATTTCTTCATTCCAGCACCTGCGAGCATAAGAAAGATCTTTTTCAGATTCTTGATAATGTTTTTTTCCTCTGAAAATAATTCAGAAAAATCTGGAACATCAAATGAGGGTATTCCAGTAAGTTCTTCTGCTACTTTTTCAGCTTCAGTTATTAAATCAACATGTCCTTTTAATGCTTTTTTGATTAGCATTCCAATTGAAACAAGTCTATTAATTTCGTTAGTACCTTCATAAATTCTAGCTATTCTTGAATCTCTCCACGCAGACTCGACTGGCATTTCTGTTGAATAACCCATTCCACCATAGATTTGAATTGCTTCATCGGCTATATTTTGGGCATCATCCGATAATGCGACCTTAAGCATTGAGCATTCAATTACATATTCTTCAACTCCTTTTAGCTCTGCTTCTTGATGATTTTTTCCTTCAGATTCTAAAATACTTATTCTATCCTCAATGTCTTTAGCTGCTCTATATGTAGCAGATTCTCCTGCATATAAATCTGTTGCCATCATTGCAAGTTTTTGACTAACGGCTCCAAATTCACTAATTTTTTTATTAAACTGAACTCTTTCATTTGAGTAATTTGTTGCAGCATTAATGATTCTTCTTTCTGCATCAATACAAGCTACAGCAAGTTTTATTCTTCCAATGTTGAGTGCATTCATTGCTATTTTGAATCCATTTTCTCTTTCAGAAAGCATATTTTCAATTGGAACTTTTGTTTCGTTAAAAAATACTTGTCTAGTCGAAGACGAATGAAGACCTAGTTTACTTTCTTCATTTCCTAATGTAATTCCGTTTTCAGGATCGTTTGGGACAATAAATGCAGTTAGATTTTTATCATCTTCTATTTTAGCAAAAACCGTAAAAATATCAGCAAAACCAGCATTTGAAATCCATATTTTTTGACCTGTTATAAGGTAGTGTTTTTTATCCTCAGAGAGGACAGCTTTAGTTTTTCCACTATTAGCATCAGATCCTGCTCCTGGCTCTGTGAGACAATATGCTCCGAAAAATTCACCTGTAGCTAATTTTGGAATGTATTTTTGTTTTTGAGATTCATTTCCATATAAAAGAATTGGCATAGTTCCAATTCCAGTATGAGCGCCAAATGCAGTTGAGGTTGATCCTGAACTCCCAGAAATATAATCACATACAAGCATTGTAGAGGTGAATGGCATTCCAAGACCACCATATTTTTCAGGCACACCAACTCCTAAAAAACCTAAATCACCAGCTTTCTTCATTACGTCAACGGTTAACTGATAATTCTTTTTCTCAAACTCATCCTTTTTAGACCAAATTTCTTTATCTGCAAATTCTTTAACAGCATCTCGCATCATTTTTTGCTCTTCAGAAAAATCTTCAGTTGTAAAAATATTTTCACATTTTGTTTCCTTGACAATAAACTCACCTCCTCTGGTTATTTCTTTTGTATTATTCATTTTATAAAATTTCAAAAATTCCTGCGGCTCCTTGGCCAGTACCAACACACATGGTTACCATCCCGTATTTAAGATTTCTTTTTTGCATTTCATCTATCAATTGAATGCTTAGTTTCGCTCCAGTACATCCAAGAGGATGACCTAAGGCAATAGCTCCTCCGTTAACATTAACTATATCATTGTTAATATTCAACTCATTCAATACGGCTAATGACTGGGATGCAAATGCTTCATTTAGCTCTATCAGTTCAATATCGTTTAGTTTGAGATTTGATTTTTCAAGAACTTTTGGAATTGCTTTTACTGGACCAACACCCATTATCTTTGGTGGAAGTCCTGCTACACTATAGTTAACAAACCTTGCAACTGGATCAATATTTAGTTTTTTAAGGTAATTTTCACTGACGATCATTAAAAATGCAGCACCGTCACTCATCTGAGAAGAATTACCAGCTGTAACACTTCCATTATTAGCAAATACAGGTCTCAACTTGTTTAGTGCTTCTATTGAAGTATCTTTTCTTGGACCTTCATCGATATTACAATTGAAACTTCTTGTTTGTTTTTTGTTGTTATTATCTAAATAAATCTCATCTATTTTAATTGGAACAATTTGATTTTTAAATCTATCTTCTTTAATAGCTTTGAGTGCTTTCTGATGTGAATTAAAAGCAAAAATATCTTGATCTTCTCTTTTGATATTGTAATCTTTAGCTACTTGTTCAGCAGTCAATCCCATACCCCAATAATAATCTTCATTTCCTTTAGAAACTATATTGTAGCCCGGAACTGGTTTGTATCCACCCATAGGAATAAAACTCATACTTTCTACGCCACCTGCTATAATACAGTCAGCCATTCCAGATTTAATTTTTGCAGCTGCAATTGCAATTGTTTCTAATCCTGATGCACAATATCGATTCACGGTAACACCTGGGACGTCATCGATTTTTAGTCCCATGAGGGAGATAAGTCTACCAACATTTAATCCTTGCTCAGCTTCAGGCATAGCATTACCTACGATAACATCATCAATGGTGCTCTTATCAAAACCATCAATTTGGTTAATCATAAATTCAATTGTTTCAGCTGCTAATTCATCGGGTCTTTTAAATCTGAAAAAACCTCTTGGAGCTTTTCCTACTGCTGTTCTGTATCCTTTAATTATATAAGCATCGTTCATACTAGTTTCTTAAGGGTTTACCGTTTTTTAACATATATTGTATTCTTTCAAGTGTTTTTCTTTCTCCACAAAGAGATAAAAAAGCCTCTCTTTCTAATTCAAGCAAGTATTGTTCTGAAACAAAACTTTGTTGAGAAAGATTACCTCCAGATATAACATTAGCAATTTTTTTTGCAATGTTTTTATCATGATCTGAAATATATCCACCTGCTAACATTGAATCAGCACCGACATAAAACATTCCTAAAGCTTGTTGACCTAAAACCTTTATATCAGTTCTCTCTATTGGTTTTGTATATCCAGCTTCATGTAAATTGAGAGCAGTTTGTTTAGCAAAATTTATCTGATTTTTTTTATTTAAAATAACTTGGTCTTTGTCTTTTTTGAAATAATTTAAATCAAATCCTTCATATCCAGATGTTGAAACTTTACCCATCCCAATATTGAGAAAATACTCTTGCAATAAATTCACTTCAACATCATTTTTTCTAAATTGATCGGAAGCTCTTAAAGTCATTTCTTTTGTGCCTCCTCCGCCAGGTATTAATCCAACTCCAACTTCAACTAAACCAACATAGGTTTCTGCATAAGCTATAACTCGATCACAATGAAGACATAGTTCACATGCTCCACCAAAAGTATATCCATGTGGTGCAGCTACAACAGGGATAGAAGAATACCTCATTCTCATCATAGTATCTTGGAATAATTTCATTGCATAATGTAATTCATCATACTCTTGTTCAACTGCCATTAAAAAGATCATACTAATATCTGCTCCTGCCGAAAAATGTTGTCCTTCATTACCAATTACAACCCCATTATATTTTTCTTCAGCTAAATCAATTCCTTTATTCAAACCCTGTAAAATATTTTGATTTATTGAGTTCATTTTAGATTTAAATTCAATATTAATTATACCATCACCTAAGTCATTAATACTGCATTCTTCATTTGACCAAATACTTTTTTCCGAAGGTAAATTCTTGAGATATATATATCTTTCTTGACCTGGTTTCTGTACGTATTTTTTAGTTGATTTATCATAGTAAGTAATAAATCCTCTTTCATTTTTGTAAAATGAATCATTTCCATTACTTATCATGTCTTCAATCCAATCGGCCACATCTAATCCAGCAGATTTCATTAATTCAACACCTTTTGAAATCCCAACATAATCCCATATTTCAAATGGTCCGTCACTCCATCCAAATCCTGTTTTAACAGCATCATCAATTTGATAAATATGATCAGCTATCTCTGGAATTCTATGTTGTATGTATGAGAACATTTTAGAAAAATTGGATCTATAAAAATTAGATGCTTTATCATCTCCAGAAATTAAAACTGAGTATTTCTCTATTTTATTTTTAGATTTTTTTGCTTTTTCGAGTGTTTCAAACTTAACTTTCTCTTGATCTTTATATTCAAGTGTTTTTAGATCTATAGATAATATCTTAGATTTTCCGTCATCACCTGTAATTTTCTTGTAAAAACCTTTTTTTGTCTTACTGCCTAAAAGATTTTTTGAAATCATATTATTAACAAATTCAGGTAATTTGAAAATTTCTCTATTTTCATCTTTTTTACAATTATCGTAAATCCCCTGGGCAACATGAACCATTGTGTCTAATCCTACAACATCAGCTGTTCTAAAAGTTGCTGATTTTGGTCTACCTATTACAGGTCCTGTGAGCTTGTCAATTTCCTCAATTGAATAATTTCCTTTATCCACTTCATGTAAAATACTTTGTATTCCAAAAACTCCAATTCGATTTCCTATAAAAGCTGGTGTATCTTTGGCTAATACGGATGTTTTACCAAGAAACTTCTCACCATAATTCATTAAGAATTCAGTAATTTCTTTATTACAATTTGGACCAGGTACAACTTCAAACAGATTTAAATATCTAGGTGGGTTAAAAAAATGAGTTACTGCAAAATGTTTTTGAAAATCATCGGATCTTCCTTCATTCATCATTTTTATTGGGATTCCAGAGGTATTTGAACTAACAATCGTACCTTCTCTTCTAAACTTATCAACTTTTTCAAAAATTAACTTTTTTATATCTAGTCTTTCAACAACAACTTCAATTATCCAATCATAGTCTTCTATCTTGGCAAAATCATCATCAAAATTTCCTAATGTAACTCTATTGGTGAACTTCTTAGAAAAAATTGGTGATGGTTTGGATTTTATACACCTATTAAACATTTCGGTTACAATTCTGTTTTTTACAATATTGTCACTCAGAGCTAAACCCTGTTTAATTTCTTTATCATTAAGTTCCTCAGGAGCAATATCTAGTAGTAACACTTCTACACCAATATTGGCAAAGTGACATGCAATTCCAGATCCCATAATTCCAGAACCAAGCACAGCAACTTTTGATATATTTCTGTTCATTAAAATATTTTTTTATTCTTAATTAATTTATTAATTCGATCTATTACATGGTAAAAGTTCTTCACAGAGTTTTCTCCAACTTCATTTGTTATAGACTTATTAAACTTCATTACTAGTTCCTTAGCATAGTTTCTAAACTCTATACCCCTTTCTGTTAATTTAATTAAAATACCTCTTCCATCTTCGGGGTTTGGAATTCTTTGAATTAACTTTTCATCCTCCATAAACCTTAAAGTCCTTGACAAACTAGTTGATTCCATCCCCATTTTTGGACCAAGAGAGGTTGATGGAGTATTTTCTTTTGGGTTTAAGCTTAATAAAGCAAATCCAACTGTCATTGATCCTCCAAACTTTTCAGCCTCTTCATTATACATCTTTGAAATTAGTAGCCATGTATATCTAATTTCTTGCTCAATTGTTCTTTTGGACATGCACTAAATGTACAAAAATATACTATGCATGCATAATAAATAAATAAAATTTTTAAGTTAACCAGTTGTATGCATTGTAAAATGCATAAACCCATGGTGAAATTTGATTACTCTTCTGATCTTCAGGATAATACCCCCAGTTAAAAGGATACGTTGATCTCTCTAAGTGAGGCATCATAGCAACGTGTCTACCATCTTTACTTGATACTATAGCAGCATCAAAACTTGATCCATTGGGGTTGGCTGGATATGAGCTTTTATGGTACTTTCCAACAATGTTATAATCATTCTCCTTTTTATCAAAAATAAATTTTCCTTCGCCGTGTGCAGCCCATATTCCTAAGGTTGTATTTTCAAAATTATCAAACATGATACTATTATTTTTTTGAATTGTGACAGCTGTGAATTGGCATTCAAATTTTTTAGAATCATTGTGATGCATTTTAGGGTGAGTTTTAAGTTCAGGATATATTAAGCCCAACTCCATAAAAAGTTGACATCCATTACAAACACCTAGTGATAAAGTGTCAGTCCTTGAGAAAAACTTTTTTAAACTATTTCTAGCATTTTCATTATAAATGAATGATCCTGCCCATCCTTTAGCAGATCCTAATACATCAGAATTAGAAAATCCTCCAACTGCAACTAAAAATTTAATATCATCTAAATTTTCTTTACCACTCATTAAATCGGTCATGTGAATATCAACAACATCAAAACCAGCTTTATCCATGATGTATGCCATTTCCCTTTCAGAATTACTGCCCTTTTCTCTAATAACACCAGCCTTTATTCTATTCTTGATATCAGGATTGAAATTTCCATCAAACCAATTTGGGAAATTAAATTCTAGCTTATTTTTAGTCAAAGAATTAAATCTTTCAAGTGCTTTGATTTCTGAAGATTGAATTGAATCTAGCATGTAGGATTTTTCAAACCACTTTTTTCTATAGTGATCTATTTTGAAATCATATTTTTTATCACCATGATTTATTACAATTGTATTAGACCTTTTAACTTTTCCAAGTTTTTGAAAATTAATTCCTTTTGAAGATAAAATTTGTTCAATTTCTTCATTTGCATGAATAATAATACCATGATTTTCACTAAACAAGTTTTTCAAAATATCTTGATTAATTAAATTAATTTCAAGGCCATAATTATCAGATGCTAAGCACATTTCAATTAGTGCCACAATTAATCCTCCAGAACTAATATCATGACCTGAGAATATGGTATTTGATTTAATACATTTTTGAATTGTATTAAAAGCCTTTTTAAAGTATTCCGAATCTTTAATGTCTGGAGCAGTTGTACCAACCTTATTTTGTGATTGATAAAGAGCCGAACCACCAAGCTTCAAACTATCAGAAGAAAAATCAATCTTATATATATAGCCAGAATCAGTGTAAATAAATGGTTGAATAATTTTATCGATATCTTCTGTGTGTCCAACTGCGGAAATAATTACTGTTCCGGGGGATAAAACTTCCTTATCCTTATATTTTTGTTTCATTGACATTGAATCTTTTCCAGTGGGAATATTGATGCCTAGATTAATTGAAAAATCGGCGCAAGCTTCAACGGCTTGATATAATCTGTGATTTTCTGAATCATTATTTGCTGGCCACATCCAATTAGCTGATAATGAAACAGATTTTAAAGCATCCTTTAAAGGAACAAATACAATATTAGTTAGTGCTTCAGCAATTGAGCTTCTTGAACCGATTGAAGAATCAATTAAGCTTAATATTGGAGAATGTCCTATTGATGTAGCTACTCCATTTTTACCTTTATAATCTAAGCTCATTACACCACAATTATTTAATGGTACCTGAAATGGTCCTGTACATTGCTGTAATGCAACTCTTCCTGTTACACATCTATCAACTTTATTAGTCAGCCAATCCTTACATGCAACAGATTCTAGAGATAAAACATCTTCTAGATAATCATAAATTTTATTAGATTCTAATTTTGGTTCTGAATAGGAAAATTTTGAAATGGTATCTTTTAGAATTGTTTTTGGCGAATTTCCAAAAAAATCAGCCAGTTCTAAATCAATTGCAGTTTCATTTTTAGAATTGGATCTAACCAAAAACCTTCCATTGTCAATTACTTTACCAACTTTATAAATAGGAGCACGTTCTCTATCACAAATTTCTTTTAATTTATTAAAGTCTTTTTTTGAAATAACTAAACCCATTCTTTCTTGAGATTCATTTCCTATTATTTCTTTTGAAGAGAGTGTTTTATCGCCAATTGGTAAATCATCAATATTTAATTCTCCACCAACATCTTCAACAAGTTCAGAAATACAATTTAAATGCCCTCCAGCTCCATGGTCATGAATTGATTTTATAAAATTATTTTCAGATTCAACAATAGATCTTATCACATTGGCAACTCTTTTTTGCATTTCAGGATTTGATCTTTGTACAGCATTTAACTCAATGCCGGATGAATACTTTCCGGTTTCAGTTGATGATACTGCAGCACCACCCATGCCAATCCTATAATTATCACCAC
>CEPL01133159.1_pt1 | contig 10989 bp, 10 predicted proteins | sample 530541 | NCBI WGS metagenome assembly CEPL01 (sample SAMEA2620339, study PRJEB7988) | marine metagenome | biome: marine biome (ENVO:00000447); feature: surface water layer (ENVO:00002042); material: "saline water (ENVO:00002010), including plankton (ENVO:xxxxxxxx)" | depth 5 m
AAGACCAATTGCGAATCCATGTACATCTGTTGTATAGGATTCGGTCCATATTTCGAAATCGTCTTCTAACATGTCAGTATCAACCCATTTAGTTGTTGCTATGAAGAAACGATCTAATGAAGAATAAACCGTTTGGCCACTGGCAAGAACTGCAACGCCGTCACCAGAAGTCAACCCACTATTGATATTAAAACTTAATACCGAGAGCACATCAAATCCGGAAAAGGCATCTGGTTTGTGGAGTTTATCGCAGGGGATAAGTTGACCTGTCTCAATTGAGCCGTTTGAGGATAATTGAAAAGACGGAACCCAATCTTCAATAGTTGTTTCCTGAATTAGTTCTTTATTGAATCTTGTAGCTCTTTCTTCTGAACCAGGATTACTCGGATATACCCATTCAAGCTGATTCGGGGCACTATTCACAGCCATGCGAATCGTTGAGCCAACTAACCGAGCGCTTAAGTAATTACCAGTTATCGTCATTTCATTTGTTATTTCGAGATTGAAAGGATCAGATAGGTCAATTTCAACGATGCGTGTTTGTGGTTGGTAAAAGCCACCGCCGAAGAAGTCCGTGTCTTCTTCTGCAGAGCCTTCGATCATGGGGAAAATAGAATATCCTCCGCCATTTGCGAATAGAAAAGCCTTCTCATCGTAGATAAATAATTCGTAGCCATAGAAATCATCACCAATAGCAATCTGGCTTGTTAAGGATCCGTTTCCACCGTTTACAGTAAAATGTGAAAGCAATCCACGATTTACAACTAGGATTCGTTCTCCATCGGTCTTGATTATGTCAGGTTCATCAACGCCTAACTCCTGCACATTTGTTCCAGTGAAACTAATTTCTCCAGAAGAACCCGAACTACTTGCATCAGAATCAAAAGCTGCCGACTCCCCAACAGCCATGGCAACATCAGGACCTGACTCCAATACAGCTACTTCGGAACGCAGCACTCCGTCAAATGGGTCTATAATCCAAGCAGGAGATCCGCTGTTATCCAAACCGTATGGGCCAACCCGCTCAGTAGCCTCTTCTTTAATATGGTCAAGGACATTTTCGCAATCATCAAAAGGGATGAGTCTGTTTACCAACTGGATATCAGTTGGGTCTAGTTCAACCTGAGACACTTCCGATGTGTCTGAACAAGCTGCCGTCAAAAGACCAACTGACAGTAACGCAACAAATAATCTTTTCATTTTCATCTCCCATCATGATGCTATGACAGTTTTGACGTTATGTCCGAAGCTTTTGTTCCCAAATCAAAGATTTCTTTAAGGTTATTTTCGTTGGAGCCAACTGTTTCGTTGCTTCTCAAAAGTTTCGATAGCGTTTGTGTGCTCTAAGGTAATCCCAATATCGTCAAGCCCTTTTAGGAACCTATCTTGTATTGAATTTTCTAGTGGAAAATCAATAGTTAAACCTATTTGAGCAACTTCGAGAGTCCGTTTAGCGATATCGATAACGAAATACAAATTTGGGTCACTTTGAACTTGCCGCATAAGTTCTTCTGCGATGTTCGCATCTATCTCTACCGGTACTAAACCATTCTTCGTAGAGTTATTTTTGAAGATAGGTCCAAATCGAGGAGAAATAACAGCATCAAATTCGGCTTGCTGTATCGCCCAGACAGCATGTTCTCGCGATGAACCCGTCCCAAAATTGGGGCCTGCAAGAAGAATGTTCGCTCCTGAATAGACATCATTATTCAAAACAAAGTCTTTGTCATCACGCCATTCTGAAAAGAGACCTTTTTCAAATCCCGTGCGTTCAACACGCTTGAGCCAATCGCTGGGAATAATCTGATCGGTGTCGACATCGGACCTGTCGAGAGGAACAGCGGTTCCTTCAATGATTGATACAGGTTTCATAATAGATCCTCTGGAGTTGCAAAATATCCAGCTATTGCAGTTGCTGCAGCAACACGCGGGGAAACAAGGTGTGTGCGTCCACCGCGACCTTGTCGCCCTTCGAAATTCCTGTTACTTGTACTTGCGCAACGTTCACCGACTGTTAATTTATCTGGATTCATTGCAAGACACATTGAACACCCAGGTTCACGCCAATCAAAACCGCTCTCAATGAAAATCTTATCGAGCCCCTCTGCTTCGGCTTGTTCCTTTACAGCCCTTGAGCCTGGAACAACAAGAGTCCTCACCCCGGAGGCAACGGTTCTTCCTTCAGCAACTGCTGCAGCGGACCGAAGATCTTCTATTCTGCTATTCGTGCAACTACCAATAAAGACAGTGTCAACTGAAATGCTTCTCATTTCCGATCCGGCTTGAAGCCCCATGTAATCTAATGCGCGTTCTGCTGCTTCACGTTCCGCTGGGTCGGTATAATCTTGGGGATCAGGAACTGAGCCGGAAACAGGAACGACCTGGCCTGGATTTGTTCCCCACGTGACCTGAGGCGAAATTGCTGAACCATCAAGAACAACTTCTCGATCAAAAATAGCATCATGGTCAGTGAACAACGTATTCCAGTAAGCAACAGCTTCGTCCCAATTCTCACCCTTGGGGCAGTTCTCAAGACCTTTTAGGTAATCGTAGGTAACTTCGTCGGGAGCGATAAGGCCAGCCTTCGCACCAAATTCTATTGACATATTACAAAGGGTCATTCGGCCTTCCATTGAGAGATTCTCAACAACTGATCCTCGAAATTCGGCTATAGCACCTATCCCGCCTCCAGTTCCTACTTCATTCAGTATTGCAAGCACAACATCTTTGGCTGTTGAACCTTCAGGTAACTCTCCGTTTATAGTAATCGACATAGTCTCTTGTACTGGCTGCGGAAGAGTCTGTGTTGCAAGTACGTGCTCTACTTCGCTTGTCCCTATTCCGAAAGCAAGCGCTCCGAAAGCCCCATGCGTTGAAGTATGGCTATCGCCGCAAACAACTGTCATGCCCGGCTGGGTCAATCCTAATTCAGGTCCGATAACATGCACGATGCCCTGATGCGGATCCCCCATAGGGTAGTTTGTGATCCCAAATTCAGCCGTATTATCGCGGAGAGTTTCAATTTGTTTCAGGCTAATTTCATCTGCGATCGGTTGATCAATATTTTCTGTGGGCACATTGTGGTCCTCAGTCGCTACTGTCAGATCAGGTCGTCGCACACTCCTCCCATTCATGCGCAATCCGTCAAATGCTTGTGGTGACGTAACCTCATGAATTAGATGAAGGTCAATATAGAGCAAATCCGGCAATCCACTTCCTGAGCGGACAACATGGTCACTCCAAATTTTTTCACTTAAAGTTTTCCCCACAACACTCCTTAACTTTGATCAGTCTAGCGAGTAAGTCAGGGATTAGTTATCAGAAAGCTCTTCAGAAGCATCAAGATTTTCGCAATTCACAACTTCTAAGTCACTGATATTTCCAGCAGCTAAATCTGCTGCGCGTGACCATAATTGGACAGAAGGAGCGACGGGGTCTTGAAAAGCAATCCAAGTTCCCGCAGCATTTTTGCCACTAAATAACGCACTTGGAGGAACATCAATCTGCTTAACAGGGGTACTATCACCGGCGCACAGGTACGCATTTATAGTGCTTGAATCTCCATCTGAGGTGACAATTGTTGGCGTGGTTATCGTATCTGATTCAAATCGGTCAAATAGATAAAGAGCCAAGATACCGACAGAGACAAGAAGAATGAGGGATGCTAAAGTGCCCACAATTAACCGTGGCCAATCAGTTCCTAAATAGTAATCATTTGGGTGATAGTAGCTTGTCGGTTGACGTTTTCGCGATCGCTGATTTCCAGGCTGCACGCCGTGCGAAACGGGTGGACGAGAATAGTTGGAAACCTTAACCTGCTTGGAAGGCTTAGAAGGGTAGAGCCCTTGTTTGGTAGACGTCTTCTTGTCTCGCACAGCCGCAGTTGCGTCTGAAATTTTTGTTGGAGAATCTGGATATAGTTCCTCTTCGCTCTCACTCGCACTCCCTGAATTGCTAGCAAGGCCCTTATTGATCTGATCTTCTGATGTCATGTCTTTAGTTTTGCCTAAAAGGTAAAGAAATTTATGTATGGGTGCTAATCAATAGCGACAATTTTGACCTCAAGAAGGCCTCCAGGGGCCTCATATTTTACGACTTGACCTATTTCACTTCCTAAAAGAGCTTCACCTAAAGGTGAAGTAGGCGAAGCAACTTCAGCATCGTCGATTCGTTCTTCAATAGAACCAACTAAGTATCGCTCGACCTCATCATCTCCAACGTATTGAATAGAGACAATCGAACCTTCCCGAACAGAATTCCCACTAGCAGTGTCATCAACAATTTCGGCATTTTCAAGAATAGAGGAGATATGGGCAATGCGGCCCTCCATTTTACCTTGTTCTTCTTTCGCCGCATGATAATCGCCATTCTCGGACAGGTCACCGAGCTCCCGAGCTGTTTCAATTTTCCTCGCTATATCAATACGTCCAGTAGTCGTCAAATGAGAATATTCTTCGTTCAACCGATCAAATGCAGCCTGTGAAAGTTTATGAACTTGCCCCATAATAAAATGTTACCTGTGTTTTAGCGTTTGCGATTCAGAAATTAACTGCGAGACTGGAAGACGGAAATAAAACACATATCATCAATAACACGAACAGATAAACGTAGACACCATTTGATCAATAAAACGCTATCAAAAGTGAAATAGAGGAGCTCTTTTGAGTCACAAAATAGGAATCATCGGAGGAGATGGCATAGGACCAGAAGTTATCAATGAGGGACTAAAAGTCATAGAAGCTGCTGGCATAAATCTTGACTTGCACAATTACGACCTCGGAGGTTCCAGATACATCAAAGACGGGACGATATTACCTGATTCAATCCTTCAGGAATGGAGAAACCTTGATGCTCTGTATCTAGGTGCTGTAGGTACCCCTGACGTTCCACCAGGTGTAATTGAGCGAGGACTTCTGCTCAAAATGAGATTTGAGCTAGATCTCTATATAAATCTTCGCCCCTTTGTAAAAGAAGCTTCAGAAGATTCAGAAACGCATAATTTTTCAGTCATTCGCGAAAATACTGAAGGGACTTACGCTGGGGAGGGCGGTTTTCTAAGAAAAGGTACCAGTCATGAAGTGGCTACACAAGGATCGGTGAACACCCGACTGGGCGTTGAAAGATGTATACGTTACGCGTTCGAACTTGCGGCTGAACGAGAGAGCAAACATTTAACCCTTGTTCACAAAACAAATGTTTTAACTTTCTCCGGAGATCTCTGGGAAAGAACATTTAATGAAGTTTCAAGAGAATTCCCGCAAATTGAAACAGACTATAACCATGTTGACGCAGCATGCATCTATATGGTCCAAGACCCTCAGCGATATGACGTTATCGTCACGGATAATCTTTTTGGAGACATCCTGACTGATTTAGGGGGAGCAGTCTCGGGAGGGATTGGTCTGGCTTGTTCAGCTAATCTCAATCCAGAAAAGACAGCTCCTTCAATGTTTGAACCCGTACATGGGTCAGCTCCCGATATCGTAGGAACGGGGCAGGCTAACCCAACTGCCGCAATTTTAAGTGGGGCGCTTATGCTTGATTTTTTAGGAGAACGAGAAGCAGCGAAAAGAATAGAACATGCTTGCGCACAACCGTCAACGCAAACAGGAACAACAACTGAGATCGGCGATGCAATCGCTACACTAGTAACGACTTAAAGAAGGTAAAAGTGCCTATTGAACCAACTAAAAGCATCTGGATGAATGGTGAACTGATTCCATGGGACGAAGCCCAGATTCATGTGTTGACGCACACACTTCACTACGGAACAGGAATTTTCGAAGGCATCCGAGCATATGAGACAGAAAACGGGCCGGCAATCTTTCGTTTGAAAGAACACATGGATAGGTTGATCAACTCGGCCAAAATTCTTTCAATCCCAATGCCGTACACATCAGAAGAACTGCAAGTTGCTGCGAAAGCCGTTGTGAAGGACTCTGGTCTTAGCAGTTGTTACATACGACCCATCGCATACTATGGGTATGGGGAGATGGGGTTGGCAACGAGCAACTGTACTGTAGATGTTGCAATAGCCTGCTGGCCGTGGGGCGCATATCTGGGAGATGATGCGGCTACGCAAGGTGTACGGATGAAAATATCGTCATGGGTTCGCCACGATCACAACATTATGCCGCCCGCCTCGAAAACTACTGGCAATTACGCAAACTCGACGCTTGCAAAAATGGAGGCTTTGAATGCAGGCTATGACGAAGCAATAATGTTAAACAAAGAAGGACTGGTAGCTGAATGTTCAGGAGAAAATCTCTTCGTATGCCGCAATGGCAAAATAATGACTCCTCCGTTAGTTTCGGGAGCTCTTGAAGGGATAACCCAGCATACAGTCATGTCTTTTGTGCGCGATTTGGGTCACGAAGTAACGTTTGAGGCTCTCGCACGATCAGACCTATACACCGCTGATGAAATATTCGTTGTCGGAACAGCAGCAGAAGTTAGCGCCGTCAACAGCGTAGATGACCGCCCAGTTCCGTGTCCTGGACCGATCACCGCACAGGTCGCTGAACTCTATGCCGATACCGTTCGTGGAAAGAACCCGAACTACGCCCATTGGTGTGAGGAAGTTTAATGTCAGCCTTGACTCCAAAGTCAGTAGAAATCTACGACACAACGCTCAGGGACGGAAGCCAACTTGAAGGAATTTCCCTAACTGTTGAGGACAAACTTCGGATAGCTGAACAATTAGACCAACTCGGCGTTCACTTTATTGAAGGAGGATGGCCAGGAGCCAATCCCAAAGACGATGAGTTTTTTCAACGTGCCAAAAGTGAACTTCAGCTCAAGCGATCTGAGTTCGTTGCATTTGGTTCCACACGGCGCGCCAAAGGAAAAGTTGATCAGGATCAAACACTCGCAAACCTAATCGGTGCTGACACGACCATCGTTTGCATCGTCGGAAAATGTTGGGATTATCACGTTACCGAAGCCCTACAAACCTCATTAGAAGAAGGAATTGCAATGGTCAGCGATTCAGTTGAGTATCTCGTAAACCACGGCAAGAGGGTATTTTTTGATGCTGAGCATTTCTTCGATGGATACAAAAACAATCCAGAATTTTCTTTGCGTGTACTTGAAGCGGCTTCAATTGCCGGAGCCGAACGCCTAATCTTATGCGACACCAACGGAGGATCTCTACCCCAAGATGTTTCCAATGCCGTAGCAAGTGTCGCAGGTCACCTCGATACCGGAATAGGGGTCCATTTGCATAATGACACTGGTTGTGGGGTTGCTAACGCACTCGCTGGAGTCATGGCAGGAGCTATACAAGTCCAAGGAACTATAAATGGATACGGCGAACGAACCGGAAACTGTGACCTCGTCTCAATTATTGCCAATCTTTCACTAAAAATGGGCATCGAGACAATCCCATCCCAAAATCTTGACCTGCTAACACCCGTTAGTCATCACATTGCTGAATTAGTGAACATTAGTCTGAACCCTCAACAGCCTTATACAGGGTCATCAGCGTTTGCTCATAAAGCCGGATTACATGTAAGCGCAATCTCTAAACGCCCTGACGCATATGAACACGTTTCACCAGAAAGCATTGGAAACGGCACACGATTCCTAGTTTCAGAAATGGCTGGAAGATCAACACTAGAGCTCAAAGCTAAAGAAATCGGAATTGACCTTGACGGCAAAATATTAGGTGACGTAGTTGAGGTGCTCAAAAAACTAGAATACGAGGGATATCACTTCGAAGTTGCAGACGCTTCCTTGGAGTTATTGATGCGGGGGGCAAGCGGATGGTCCCAAGACTTCTTCAATCTAAAGAAATTCTCAGTGGATATGAATCATGTGGGTTCTGGAAGCCGCGCATGGAACGAAATATCTGTGGACGTTGATACGAGAGCTGTTGTGGATCTTGACGTAAACGGAAAACAGCTTGTCGGAGTCGGAGACGGTAACGGTCCAGTGAACGCAATAGATACGGCTCTGCGCTCGGTGCTGATTGATACCTACCCTGAATTAGAACAAATTTTCCTTGTTGACTATAAAGTGCGAGTTCTGGACACCGAGAAGGGCACAGGAGCCGTAACTCGAGTGTTATTGGATAGTAGTAATGGTGAAGAAACATGGACCACTATCGGGGTCTCCGAGAACATAATTGAAGCGAGTTGGCAAGCGCTTGTAGATTCAATCGTCTATGGTCTTCTGCGTGCCCGCGCTGAACAAAATTGAACTAAAGTTAGGTTATGGCTGCTCCAAAATACGTTCCATCACCTGTTCAGCAGAGAAAATACTATCAATCAACTCGGAAGACGAAGCACTCTTCCGGAGTTCTAAGGCCTGCCGAAGTTTTTAAACATAACGTAAATCAGGAAGGTATGGGTCACCCTGGCCCAGATCAAGGATATGCATTGCGTTTAGTTAAACAGTTCAAAGATAAGGTCTTCCTTGTGTCTGGAGAGCACTGGGAGGACGCTTCGGAAGTAGCAGTGTTGACCGCCCTAAAACGAGCCTCACTTTTTGGAAGAGCCCCATGCACATTCGACATCGAAGTCGGCCTCTGTATTTGGGGTTATTTAGACCCAAATCCAGAAGATGAGCTTGTAGATCTTCGAAAAGAAAACTTTGGTCATATTGGGTCAGCGCATAATTACCTCACACGACGCAAGGTTTCTGACGCAATTTCTTCAACAGGACTCAAAAGATCACCGGAACTAATACGAATGGACTACGAACAAAATTGGCGAGCAATGATTGACCCGTCAAAACTTGATGAAAGTTAGTCCATCTTGTCACCTACCCCAACGCGTGTTCGTTTCGCCCCTGCACCCTCAGGCTATCTCCACGTAGGGTCAGCCAGATCAGCCTTATTCAATTGGCTTTTCGCTAGAAAAGTGAATGGGACATTCGTTCTCCGAATCGAAGATACAAACGCTGAATTAGCAAAACCAGAATTCTACGATGCCATAACCGAACCATTAAAATGGCTTGGCCTTCAATGGGATGAAGGCCCTTTCTATCAGTCTCAAAGGTCAGAGAAATATCTAGAAGCAATCAATGCACTATTGGAGAAAGGCTTTGCCTACCGCTGCGATTGTAGCCGTGAAAGTATCGAATCAAGAAATAAGGTTAACGGGTTTAAGGGAGGGTACGACGGGTATTGCCGGAATAGGGAGGTACAAGACGGCCCCAATGTGAGTATTAGATTCAAAACACCTAAGAACCAGTTCGTTAAGGTACGAGACTCCATACGAGGCGATGTTACTTTTGACACCAATGAGTTAGAGGACTTTATTATCCGTCGTAGCAACGGAACCCCTGTATTCCTTGTAGCAAACGCTGTTGACGATGCCGATATGGGAATCACGCACGTTATTCGAGGAGAAGACCTCCTTAACACGACTCCTAAAGTAATGCTCATGTGGGAAGCTCTAGACTATGGCCACCCCCCTGAGTACGCGCATCTGCCTTTACTTGTTGGTGAAGATAAGAAAAAACTCTCAAAGCGAAAACATTCAGTTGCTTTAGGCGAATTTCAAACAATGGGAATACTACCTGAGGCAATGGTCAACTATCTTGCCTTGCTAGGGTGGGGTCCAAACGATGACAAAGAGATTAGGCCCGTTGAAGAGATAGCGGCTTTGTTCTCACTTAAAGATATTAATAAAGCTCCTGCATATTTTGATATGAAAAAACTCCTTCATATCAATGCAGAGTACATACGAGCGCTTTCTCCCGAAGCATTCTCAGAGATAGCCACGCAATATTTCCAATTAACTGGCTGGCAACCTGTAAATCTTGACTTTCATGTGATCAGCGACCTATCTTCGTCGATACAAGAAAGAATTGAGAAACTCGCAGACATCGTACAGCTTGTCGATTGGCTGTTCAATGAAGAACCAGCTGTTGAGACAGATCCTAAAGAGATTAAGAAAATTTCGAAATCAATGTCGGCAGATAAGGTAGCTGACGTCCTTGACCTCGCAATAGAGCAGCTAGAGAAATGTGATTGGAATGAGGAAGTAATCGGGGAAACAATTAATGGAATCGGTCATTCATTGGAGACTAAGTCACAAGTGCCAATCCGTGTTGCCGTAACTGGAAGAAGGATAGGGTTGCCGTTGTTTAAACCAATGGAAATGTTGGGGCGCCAAAAAGTTGTGACACGACTACAAAAAGCTCGGGCGGATTTAGGTTAGTGCCTGATATGCAGGATTCGGATTCCTATACGGACCATAGACCTGAGCCAGAAGCTACTAATTCATCGGAGAAAGCGAGTCCCGTGAAGCTCGCAGCACTGTCCACAGCTGCTTTTGTCTTAGTTATCGTAACATTTGTAGGAGTTACATTTGTTCAAGTTTGGTTTCAGTCCATGCGTGACGAGATCAAAAGTGCTGACGCAATTGTTGTCCTTGGTGCAGCCCAATGGGATGGAATTCCCTCTCCTGTTCTAAAAGCTCGTTTAGACCATGCATTAGATCTCTATGCGAAAGAGTTAGCCCCATATATTGTGACGACTGGATCAAAACAAAAGGGGGACCGATATACGGAGGCATATACAGGGTTGACCTACCTCCTCGAGCGAGGAATCCCAGAGAGCAAAATTATTGTCATCGTGGATGGTTCAAACACATACCAATCATTGAGCGCTACTTCAACTGCAATTCAAGGCGTTGGTCTGGGAAACGAAGTTTTGCTTGTGTCCGATCCCTACCATGCATTGCGAGCAAAGGAAATAGCGCGTGAAGTAGGGCTCGACCCATCATTCTCTCCAACTGAACTTGACAGCTCCTTTGAGCAACTGGCAAGAGAAACTATAGGCACATCCATCGGCCGCATCATTGGTTTCCGACGAGCAAGCACATTAAGTGAATGAGTACCCCGTACGGGATTTGAACCCGTGCTACCACCTTGAGAGGGTGGCGTCCTAGGCCGCTAGACGAACGGGGCAAGGACTTCCTATCTTACTTGATTTGCTCGGGGAGGAGGACTTGAACCCCCAATGACTGGACCAGAACCAGT
>CEPL01100622.1_pt1 | contig 10922 bp, 8 predicted proteins | sample 530541 | NCBI WGS metagenome assembly CEPL01 (sample SAMEA2620339, study PRJEB7988) | marine metagenome | biome: marine biome (ENVO:00000447); feature: surface water layer (ENVO:00002042); material: "saline water (ENVO:00002010), including plankton (ENVO:xxxxxxxx)" | depth 5 m
CGTCAATGATGAAATCACAATCAATGGGATAGAAATCGGTAAAGTGTCCCCACCGCATGTTCCTATTTATTGTGTCACTTGAATTAGCAGCTCCAAAAAAAACTCTCGGATTAGGTTTGGTCTCACTTGCCTTACTTACACGAACAGCGCTACTGCCAGTTGGGGGAACACGGCCAAGAGATGGAAATTCATGCCAATAATCTTCCGAATAATACAAATAGCCGTCAGTTCCAAGAAAAAACGATAACGGATTTACATTGTAATGTGTTCGGTCCCACTCCTCACCAAACATATCTACATCAACAAGACGTTCATCCGACCAACCTCGGACCCGGAAAAGATTCTGATCGTATGCGAAAGACCCGTCATTTATTATATTGTCAACCCAAAGAAGGTTCGTCTCAGCATAAAACTGAGGTCCTTGTTGAATATACTCAGAAATTGACAGTCCACTGTTGTCAAAATCCTGCCCGTCAACAATCCAGGTCCGCAAGGCTTTCTTATTTAACGTTTTTGTTTGTATAGCACACCCATCAGGAAGAGGTTGATTCCAAACAGCCACGGATGTTGGTAAGAGTTGAGTTCCGTCCTCAGAAAAGCCTCCAGAAATAATCTCCCAATCTGAAGGAGCATTTGAGACCGTCTGTGACGCCTTTAATGGTGCTACAAATAACGCGAGAATAACTGCAAGAATCGAAACGATAACAAAGACCAACGTCAATATTCTCCGCATCTTTTCCACTAGAACTCCGCAAATTTTATGAAACAACACACAAAAGCAGTCTAAAGAAACCCAACAACGATTCAATCACTTCTTATCTGCACATCAATCACATCAGATTGTTCTCTATGCCACAAAGTGCAATAGTAGGTTAATGGCAACGCAGATAAGAGTTGAGAAGAAATTTCACAATGGACTTGCAGATGTCATGCAAGATATAGCACTAACAGGATTCTGGCCAACGACTCTCGTCTCGCCACCAAGTCCACCTCCCGACCTGCATTGGCACAGAATGGAAGCTCACGGATATGTCATGAATGGAACTACATGGATTTTAGATGGAGAGACAGGCGACAAGCTCACCGTTGAACCAGGTGACAAACTAATCATTCCTTCCGGCGCCCTCCACATTGAAGGGCAAGGCGAAGAAGATGTCACATACATAGTTGCGATACCAACTACGCAGACGTTAGTGAACGCATTTGAACTTTTACCGCCAGACCATCCTGACAGACCAACATAACGGATCTCCATTGTCAAAAACATTCGCTAACTGGTCAGGTCTCGTGCAAAGCACCCCTCAAGAGATACTCGAAATCAGCACAATTCAAGATGCACAAAAAGCAGTATCAATCGCCAATAAGAACAAAACTCCAATTACAACCGTAGGTTCAACCCATTCACACTCGCGCCTCATCCAAAACAACACTGGAATCATCATCCGCACCGATCAGCTAAAAGGAAAAGTAACTATTAATACATCCGATAAGATCGCAACACTTCCATCGGGAATGAAACTCAAAGAAGCTGCCAAACTGTTATGGGATAAAGGGTATGCATTTTCAAATCAAGGAGATGTAGACGTCCAGTCAATCGCAGGTCTTATCGGAACCGGTGTCCACGGAACCGGAATTACACACCCATCAATAAGCAGCCATGTAAAAGACGCAACTATTATTACAAGCACAGGCGACATTATCAAAGCTTCAGAAAATAAGGCTGTTCTCGAAGCAACTCGACTAAATCTTGGAGCAATAGGACTGATTATGGATGTAACATTTGCAGTTGTCCCAATCTTTTTCCTTCACGAACAAACTTGGAAACAGGGCACCGAAGCGTTGATTGAAGAAGTAGATACCTTGGCGAGGGACAATGATCATTTTGAATTCTTCTGGAATCCCTTAAATGACGCAACTTACGTCAAGACACTTAATCCTCATAAAGGGCCCGCAACCACGAGAAATAATTCCCCGCAAAGTTACGTTAATTATTCACATGAAGTTTTTCCATCCGACCGAAATGACAAGCACACAGAAATGGAATATTCAATTCCTTACCAAGATGGAATAGCATGCTTCAAGAAAATACGAGATCTTATCCTCTCAAAGAAACACGAGGTCTTTTGGCCAGTTGAATACAGAACAGTGGAAGCAGACTCTGGGTGGATAAGTCCATCAAAAGATCGACTAACAGTTACCATCTCTATCCACCAAGGTTTAGATCAACCGCATGAACCCTTTTTTAGAGAAGCAGAGGATATTTTTCTAAGTTACGATGGGCGTCCTCATTGGGGAAAATGTAATTACCTTACATATAGCGATTTCGCCTCAATGTATAACGAAGGATGGGACTCATTTTGGAAAATTCAAAGAGATCTAGACCCAGAAGGATTATTTCTCAATTCATATCTTCAATCCCTATGCGACCTGACTTAGGAAAGTTTGGAACGAATAGCATCTAACCAGCTTTGGGCTTTAACCGAGGCAGCTTTAGATTCCTCACGAACTGTTTCAGCGTGGTCACCTGCTGCAGGGTACGAACCTAAAAACTTTACGCGAACCTCTTTTGTCTGCAACGTTTTAAGGCAATCAGCCATAACAGAGTCGGCAATATGGCCTTCCAAATCAAGAAGAAAACAATATTGTCCAAGTCCTTCGCGCGTTGGACGAGACTCCAATTTTGTCAAGTTAATTGAGCGCGCAGCAAACTCTTGAAGGATAGCTAACAACGAACCGGGACGGTCAGATTGTTGAAACACGACCACAGTGGTTTTGTCATGCCCGGTTGGAGCAGGAATACCATCACGAGCAATTAGTACGAAACGAGTTTTATTTCCCTGATGGTCTTCAATTCCTTCGGCCAAAATATCAAGACCATACTTTTCGGCTGCAAGACTAGTACCCACAGCCGCTACATTTAACTCATCACTCTCAGATAGAAGATGCGCAGCATGAGCAGTTGAATTTGCTGCTTCCAAGTCAGCATCCGGAAGATTTTCTCTAAGAAAAGAACGAACCTGCGCAAGGGCGTGGGGATAAGAAATAACTTTTCTAACATCAGATAACGATGACCCTGTTTTGACAAGAAGATTCATTGTAATAGGAATGACTACCTCTCTCTGGATCAATAACTCACTATCGAACGCTAAAGTATCTTGAACAACATTGACAGTTCCTTCAATCGCGTTCTCAATTGCACAAAACCCAAAGTCAATCTCACCGGTAGAAGTATTATGAAGAACATCCGAATGGCTTTTATACAAAACGTGTTCAGCAGAAGCCAAATCAGTCTGCGTTAATAAAGCAGCTTCTGTAAAGGTCCCAGATGGACCAAGGTATCCAACTCTCAAATTCGTAACATCTCCCACACCTGAAGGATAGAGGACGAACTCAAAGACAACGCCTTAATTTACTGAGAAACGCCGAAATCACCCATAACCCGCCTAAAGTTTTTACCTATGCCAGAACAACAACTATATTTCCGCCAACTTCTATCAGGAAGAGATGTTGGAACAGAAGATCAAGTAGCCCGGCAAATGATGAACTTCATATATCTTATCGGGGACAGAACAACAGGAGAAGCTGTTGTTATTGATCCTGCTTATGACCCTCAAGGAATCATCAATATTCTAGAAGAAGATGAAATGACCCTCACCGGCGTTTTAGCTACCCACTACCATCCAGATCATGTAGGTGGTGACATGATGGGCTTCAGCATTTCAGGAATCACTGATCTTTTGAACTTAGCCTCAGTTCCTATCCATGTTCAGAATGAAGAAGCAGAACTTGTAGACAAAGTAACGGGAGTAGGGTTTGATAACCTACGAACACACTCAAGTGGTGACAAAATATCGGTTGGTTCAATAGAAATAGAACTTATTCATACTCCAGGGCACACTCCTGGCAGTCAATGTTTTCTTGTCGAAAACAGACTTGTCGCAGGAGACACACTCTTCCTTGACGGTTGCGGAAGAACGGATTTACCTGGTGGAGACCCGCGCCAAATGTACGAAAGCTTGACTACGCGACTCGCTAAAGTACCTGATACTGCAACTCTTTTCCCTGGGCACCTTTATTCCCCAAAACCATCTCAATCAATGGGAGAAACCCGACAGCATAATTACGTGTTCGCCCCTTCAACAGCTGAACAATGGATGGCGATGTTCGGCGGTTAATCGACGAGGGATGTTAAATATGGAAAGAATAGAATTATCTTCTGAGATGACACAATTTGTTACTGAGCGGCACCTCGCCTCTCTCACTATAGTGACACCCAAGGGAAGGCCACACGTCACTCCAGTCGGATTCACATGGGATGAAGAGCGACAGCTAGTCAGAGTTATAACGTGGGCCGGAAGTATGAAAGCTAAAATTTTAGCTAAATCGGAGAACCCTCTTCGAGCCGCAGTCTCACAAGTCGATGGTGGACGTTGGGTAACTCTTGAAGGTTTAGCAGTAGTGACCTCTGATGATGATAAGTGCCGTGAAGGAACCCGTCGATATGCTCAACGATACTCAGAACCAAAAGACCGAGGAGATGATAGGCGAGTTATTGAACTTACTGTTGAACGGGTAATGGGTCGCGCATAACATCATCATGAAAAGTAAACCTAGGCATAGCTTGTTTGGATTACTTCCTGACCCGATACCATCCATTGGTACTCGCGCGAGTGGCGGAATTGGCAGACGCGCAGGCTTCAGGTGCCTGTGTCCTTCGGGATGTGAGGGTTCAAGTCCCTCCTCGCGCACACAAATTCTGCAGCAGGTAGATATGAACAGCAAAAGATTCAAATTACTGCTGAGTTCGCTAATTGTTCTGTCCTCATTCCTTCTAGCTACACACTCGCAAGCTCAGCAGAATTCTACGGATGCATTTAATGAAGAGTCAACTTTATCTGGACCAGATTTCAATGGTGACGGATACGGGGACATAGTCATCGGAGCAACAGGAGAACGATTCGGTGATGCCATACGAACCGGTGCGGTCACAATCTTATTCGGTGATCCAAATAAGCTATTCTCCGAAAGTATTCTCCTGCATCAGGGAGTGCTAGCTATCTCCGGAAATAATGACCCAAATGACAGATTTGGATCCAGAACTACGTTTGGGGATTTCAACGGAGACGGCTTAGATGACTTAGTGATTACCGCCCCCCAAAAAGACGTAAATGGTATTGAGGATGCAGGGATGATGTGGGTTCTTCCTGGATTGCCCCAAGGCATGGGAACAACCAACATTGCTACTTCATTTGACCTTTCAATGTTCATACCTAACGAATACATATCCTCAGGGGATCGATGGGGTGAGATGGTTGTCTCAGGAGATTTCAATGGTGACTCGTTTGAAGATATCGCTGTTAGCGCACCACAAAGTGATATCCGTAACAGAAATGACGTTGGTCAAATTGTAATTCTGTATGGAAGCAAAGATGGCCTCAACCCTGATGACTTTCAACTTATAAATCAAAGTACTAGAGGGATACCGGATGGAAGTGAAATGAACGATAACTGGGGATTGTCCTTAGCAGAAGGGGACTTCAACGGAGACCAATTATCTGACCTTGCAGTAGGTGCTCCCGGAGAGAAGTATGGTTTTTATGCTTCGGCAGGTGCAGTGACAATTATATATGGGAGCGATCAAGGGTTAAATCCAAAAACCGCAACACGATTTCATCAAGACACACCTGGGTTACCCGGCCGAAATGAAGAAAATGACCGCTGGGCGTCAAACCTAGCTTCTGGTGATTTCAGTCAAGACGGAATAGATGACCTAATAGTCGGCTCTCCCAATGAAAGTATTGGCGCTAAGCAACAATCAGGTAGTGTCACTATTCTGTACGGATCTACAAATGGTATTTCGTCTCAAAAATCCACACGATTACATCAAGGTAGTTTCGGGATTCAAGATAGCAACGAAGCCTTTGATCGATGGGGTTCAGTCCTAACCACTGGCGACTTTAATGGCGATTCTAAAATAGATCTTGTCATAGGGGCACCTGCAGAAGGGTCAGGAACATTCTTCCGAACAGGATCAATCACAATAATTCCAGGGACAGAGGGTCTTCTCACCAGCAGGGAAGCTAAAACTATTCATCAAGATGAAATACCACTAAACCTACAGATCAGTCATGCAGACCACTGGGGAGATGCTCTGGGAAATCTAGATATTAATGGCGATGGAAAAACCGATTTGCTAGTTGCGTCCAGTGCTAAATCTATAGGAACACAATTTGATTCGGGAATAATCACAATTTTGTGGGGTGCTAATGAAGGTATCACTCCTGAAAGATCGACTTATTTAGATCAAAACATACCTGGGATACCAGACGATAATAAATCCATGGATTATTGGGGGCGTTTGGGCACTTCAAGCGAACTTACCCTTGAACGTCCACCCTTAGGGTTAATCACGCCATCCGGTATCAATGTTGTTGTAATGGTCGAGTTACCTCAAACAACTACGAGTTCCATTCCCCAATATATTGTCAGAACCCCGTGTGGAAGTTCCCAACGAGCAATTGGTGGGGAATTAATAAAAGATATTCAAATAGTTATTGACCCAGGACACGGAGGTGTTGATGGAGGCGCCGGTTACTTCGGACTTCAGGAGCACTCAGTTAATCTTTCAGTATCAGAAGCACTCCAAACTGAACTTACTTCAAGGGGTATCAATAGTTTCTTAGCTCGATCAAGTAACTACCACATCCCACTTGCAACACGAGGCCTTTACGCTGATCACCTTCAAGCTAAAGCGATGGTATCTATCCATCATAATGCACCTACCATTGCTTCATCTCGCCATCCAGGTACTGAGGCATTTGTCCAGAGCAATTCAAATAATTCTTCGAGACTTGGCACACTTGTTTATGAATCCGTATACGAAGCCCTTGATAAATTTTCATGGATTTCTTGGACAAGCCAATATGATGCTGGCGTTATAAGGGTTCTAAATAATCGGGGGACAGACACATACGGTATGCTCTCAAGACCAAGAACGCCAACAACTCTTGTAGAGCTCGCCTATTTGGCTAATAAGGCCGAAGCAAATTTGATTAAGTCATCTGAGTATCTGCCAGCAGTATCAGTTGCGATGGCTGATGCCTTGGAGGAGTATCTAACAAAGCCAAGTGAGGTAAGTTACCCATCTTCTCTGCGTAACTTTACTGCTGCTAATGCACCTGGGTATAACGTATGTAGAGACCCAGATCTGGGGAGTCCTCTATTCTTTGATTTTGAGGAGGATGTCTTGAGGGAAGCCCTTTTTGCTAACGAATAAATTACGTGCTGTAGAATCGAAATATCGTACTCGAAAACCTAGAACATAAATAGGTTAAATTGAGCTACAAAAATTCTGTAACTTAGAAACTTTGGTGTAAACATGGGAAATGAAACGGTGCTTTATGAGCAATCAGGAAATATTGTAACGATCACATACAATCGACCAGATAATCAGAACGCAATCAATGGACAAATGCGTAAAGAACTTAATGATGCGTGGGATAAGTTCAGCGAAGATGAGACTGCGTGGGTGGCGATTCTTACAGGTAGCGGCACTACTTTCTGTGGCGGAGCTGACTTACGTGACCCTTCGGGAAGCACGGGAGACTTTAAAGGAACTTTCTGGGAAAAACCCACCATCAATAGTTTTGAAAGCGGGAAGGAAATTTACAAACCGGTCATCGCTGCAGTCAATGGGGCGTGTGTGGGGTACGGCTTAACTGCTGTAACATTTTGTGACTTTGTTGTTGCAAGTGATAAAGCCACATTTAGCTACCCTGAAGTCACAATAGGGATACCTACTATTGTTGGCGCAATACGCCTACCTAAAAAATTAAATTGGTCAGATGCAATGGAATTTCTGCTTCTTGGAGAGTCAATTACAGCAGAAAGAGCTCACGAAATGGGTTTTGTTTGGAAAGTCTGCTCCTCCGATGAATTGATTAAAGAGGCAAACAACCTGGCTGCTCGATTATGTCTTTCCGCACCACTTGCCGTTAGAGCAACAAAGGAAGTAGCTACCAGAACACAAAACATGGGTTGGATCGAAGCGGTAAGATTTGGAGAAACGATGAGGATCGTGGCAAATCAAACAGAGGACGCAACTGAAGGTAGAACCGCTTTTAAGGAGAAACGAAAGCCAAAATGGAAAGGGAATTAAAGAATTCAAGAAGGCTAGGAAGAATTATTGTACATGATGTTATGCATATACGAAGCAATTCAATGGTCGTATTATGAGCGATAATCACTTAAACACTGAAAATCAATCTCAAGCACCGGTATTTAAATGGGGCGCAGCAACTCATGTTGGAAACGTACGAACTTCAAATCAGGATAAATATGGGATTGCCTCGAATCTCTTAGCTGTTGCGGACGGGATGGGGGGGCATAATGGTGGTGAAGTAGCTGCTGAAATAGCTGTAACTACCCTCACTGCTTCTAATGGTTTTCAATCAATTAGTGAGTTTGCCTACTTGGTCCAAATGGCACACCATCTGATTCAGGCTAGAGCTCAGGAGAATGAAAATCTTGATGGCATGGGGACTACGCTGTGCGCGCTGTCAAAAATAAATATGCAGGAGACCTCACATCGAATTGGCGCTGTCAATGTAGGAGACTCAAGGATATATCTCTACACATACAACGAACTTCACCAAATTTCCACTGACCACAGTCTGGTTCAGGAACTTATCGACAGCGGACAAATCAGTGAAACTGAAGCGCAGTTTCATCCACATCGTAATGTGATAACACGTTCACTAGGCCATCAACCAATAATTCAGGTTGACGCATGGGAATTTGACTTAATACTTGGAGATCGCTACTTGCTATGCTCAGACGGTCTGACAAATGAGATTTCAGATACTGAAATAGCAGAAATACTCTCTACCAAACCTGACCCTCAGGATGCTGCGGATCAACTAATTCAATCGGCGTTGAGCAATCAAGGCCTAGATAACGTGACAGCAATAGTTGCAGATGTCATTTCAGGTAAAGAAAAGAGTAATTCTTCCAATATTCAATTTGAAGTTCAGACCATTTCGCCAGAAGAAGATGAGAAATTCACCGAAGAGATGAAAACTAGTGATGGAAATAGTTCAAATTTGCTAAAAAGTTTATTTAAATTAGTCACATAGGTTGGAATTATCTAGGCTCTGGTCTTTCAAGATACAAATTGCTCAAATCTTTTATTCATTATCCTGTTCTACCCATTCTACTTTGTTAGGTTTTCGGGTTGGTTCAAGATCAACCTGAAAACAGATATATTGCATTTCCGCAACTGCTTTGGGGGGTGAACGTACTATGCAATCAAAGGATATTAAACTCTTGATTTATGTCGGATAAAGGCTCAATAATCTTCGGCGGAAGATACGAACTCAAAAAGCGAATTGCTCGCGGTGGAATGGCAGAAGTATTTCTTGGGGAAGACCAATTGCTCGGTCGCCCTGTTGCTGTTAAGGTTCTTTTTCCCGAATTTGCAAGCGATCCGAATTTTGTCGAGCGCTTCAGAAGAGAAGCTCAGGCAGCTGCGAATCTTAGTCACCCCAATATTGTTGGAGTTTTTGACTGGGGAAAGGAAAGCAATACCTATTACATAGTGATGGAATATGTGGAGGGTCGAACTTTATCTCAAATAATTCGTAATGAAGGCCCATTGCCAACTGCCCGTGTAGCTGAGATTGCTGATGCTATAGCCTCTGCTGTTGGCTTTGCCCATAAAGGAAACGTAGTGCACAGAGATATGAAACCGGGCAATGTAATCATCTCTGACAATGGTCAAATAAAAGTTGCTGATTTCGGTATTGCAACAGCAATATCTACAGGTTCGGACACAGACCTCACACAAGCAGGGGCTGTCATGGGAACAGCGAATTACTTCTCTCCTGAACAAGCTCAAGGGTTAAATGTAGATGGGAGAAGTGACCTCTACTCATTAGGAGTAGTGATGTATGAAATGCTCACGGGGACTCTACCTTTCACTGGTGAAACATCAATTTCTGTAGCGTACAAGCATGTCCAAGAACAGCCGGAACCTATATCTAGAAAGCGACCTGGGGTTCCGGAAGCTTTGCAAGCAATAACAACGAAACTCCTAAAGAAAAAACCTGAACAACGTTATTCTTCAGCGGCTGAGTTACAAAGCGACCTTCAACAGTTTTTATCTGGTCGGTATACGTTAGATGACTCCAAACTAAAACAAGATGTCGATGATCATGAAACCAGCATAATGACAAGTCCAGTTCCAGCAGATTTGAACGACTTAGATGAGTCCGGTCCCCCATACCCTCCTGAATATTATGAGCCATATGACCGACAGGATAGAAGGGTCTGGTTGTGGGGGATGTTAACATTAGGTCTTTTAGGCGCGTTGGTTGCATTGGTAATACTCCTAGTTAATTTCGTGCAGAACACTACGAGTTCAGATACTGATAATTTGGCCATAGAACAGATTGAACCGGTCTCTCCGACCGGAATTATTGTCCCTCTCGTGATTGATCTTGATAGTAGCCAAGCAATTGCGTTACTGGAGTCTCGCGGACTTCAAGCAGGCCGTATAACTACTGAGGTAAGGAATGATGTGCCTTCGGATAGAGTCCTTAGCCAATTTCCGTTACAAGGCACTGAATTGGAAGAGGGAGAGGCGGTTGCATTAGTCATAAGTGTCGGCCCCGAATCAATACAAGCCCCAATTGTGGTGGGTCTTACAGAAGAAGAAGCTTTTAATAGATTACAAAACCAAGGCTTTGTGAATATTGAAGTACGGAGAATTAAAACTAATGAATATGATGCGGGTGTAGTGGCAGAGCAGGAACCTGAAGCAAGCTCGTTCTTAGAACCAACCACGCTTATCAGTCTACGAATCGCAGACGGGCGGATTAGTAATCAAGTTCCGAATCTAACAGGACAGTTATTATCCTTTGCAG
>CEPL01119370.1_pt1 | contig 10872 bp, 7 predicted proteins | sample 530541 | NCBI WGS metagenome assembly CEPL01 (sample SAMEA2620339, study PRJEB7988) | marine metagenome | biome: marine biome (ENVO:00000447); feature: surface water layer (ENVO:00002042); material: "saline water (ENVO:00002010), including plankton (ENVO:xxxxxxxx)" | depth 5 m
ATCGGAGGTGACTGGGTTTGAAGTCTGACATTGAGGACATGCGATTGTAGGGAAGTTTTCGACAACAATCTGTGGTTTTGCATTCGATCCACCCGGAGGGCGAGTTCGAGGTGAAATGACGGCAGTCGCCCACCAGATGAGAACGATTCCACCGCTTGAGCCCAAAATGTAGACTGCTTCGAATGCAAAGAAGAGCAACAAAAACACAATTGGAACGAGAATCATTTCGATCATGATTGGATACTTGGAACGATTTCTCACCATTCTAAAGGCTACAAAGAGGCCTCCTGCAAGCATGAGTGTCATAATCAGTGTCAAACTGAGAGGTGCATGAAGAATGGAAGTTGTTGGTCGTGATTCAATCCTGAAGTTATCGGACTGTGTCAAATCTTGAACTGAGATTGTTGCTGATTCACCCCACGGGAATCGAAGATAGGTCACTTCGATGTCATCATTTTGTAAGACATCCATGTTGGTGAACGAAGTAAATCCACTCGATTTTATGTTAATGAGCAAATCGTAGGACGACCACAACGGTGATGGTTGTGAGGTCATGAACGCACTGTCAAGGATACGGTACTCCGAACCAGAAACAATCGGTGTGAGGGAATCAATCCTCAACTTAACTGGTGCATTACGGACACGGTTTTCTCCCATCAGATCCAGTGTAATGGCAAAGGTCTGTGCATCGGAGAGATCACCCACGATCTCTTCGGATTCCAAACCAAGACCAAACTGGAAGTATGTGATGTAATACGAACTCATGAAGTTCTCGAATTGACTGATTTCAGCATTCTCAATAACACGACTTCCACGCTCGTCATCGTTAACGTTCCCACCATCGAAGTTCTTCAGAACATTGGACAGTGGAATGGTTTCGTCACCTAGATGGTCCAATCCCCACCGCATCCAAAAGGCCATTTCACCTTCGATGGTCAAAATCGTAGTCTGAGCCAGCCGAAGACCACCATCCTCCGACTCAAGTTCCATCGTGATTGAAATATCGAGTGGTGAACCCTTACCGTTGGTTCGCAATGGTTCATTGAGAGGATAATAGCCGCCGCCATCTCCTGAACCATCGAACGTCTCAATCTCAAAATTCGTCGACCCCGTCAAGATAAGACCTGCTTGAAGCTCGTAAGAGACAGATACACCAACGGTTTCAATGCCACCTGCAGCCCCATCCCACGTCCAAATAACAAGGATAGCTTCGCCTTCGAGGACCTCTGTTGGGTCAACGGTCAATTCAACGCCATTGACACTCAGAGAAATGGATTTTGAAAACACAAGTGCTTCCATCCCGAAAGGGGATTCGATACGGGCAGCGAGGTAGACTAAGTCGCCCTCGACCTCGGGTTGGTCGAGTGTGAGATCAACGATCGGCAATTCAGCAGTAATTTTGGAATCATGTTCTTCACTGCCCCAGAAAAATTCCACTTTCGCACCCGATGCAGGAACTGTGAAAACGAAGTTTCGTGCACTAACACTGACAGAAATCTCAGAAGTTCCACTCACTGGTACTTGTTCAACTGGGACATCGATGGAAAGTGTTCCAGATCCTTGAGGCACGAACAGGGACTCTGCCGTCCCAAGGAAAGCAGTAAACGAAGAGCCACCGATTGTCACCGTAGCAGACATGTTGACGTTGGCACCACCAGCATCGGAGATGGTGTAATCCATCTCAACCGTCCAAGTGGATTCGGGTACAGTACCAGGCCATGCGGATTCAAGACTCCACTTACCAATTTGCTCGGAGGATGTAATGGCTGTTTCGAATGATGCTGAGGAAGAAGTTTCAGAAAACAAATCGGTAAACGGAGTGAGTGTTTGATCTGAGTCGCCGAGGAGATAGAGGTCAATTTCTGTCGCATCACAGCATACTTTGGTATCTTCTGCACGTGCCGTTGTACTAAGAGGAGAGTACGGTGCAAAGAGTGAGAGCAAAAAGCAACTCAACAGAAAGAAGACTCGACCACGCATTCTCTCCACATCACCCGGTTACGAAAGAGGCGTATAACATCAACGCTGTATTGTACAAAACTTCGTTAAATTTGGCCTCAGAGCGCTTTGTCCAAAAGTGTTCCAAGTTCCTTTTCGAAAAGGCCAATCAAAGCCTCACCAACTTCACCTTGCAATTCATCAGGCAAAAGTCGGAGACCAAGTCGAGTCGCAGCACGGGTTGCCTTGAGTTCGGCGTAGACGGAACGTGCCTTCTGATGGAAGTAGTAAGCAACCGCTTCTTTGATTTCAGCATGAAGATCTGGGTCCTCTTCGATCTTATTTCGAATGTGTGCCTTGAGCTCATCCTTGACGATGTCTTTGAACGATTCGATAATCAGATCTTCCGTGGACATCAAATCCTGAACACGTTCTCGGATGCTACCTGTGAGTAATCGTTCAATCGCCATGATAATCCCAGCACCTTTTGATGTTTCAATCCGTCGATGGTGTTAGTCGGCCGGTTTTGAGGATTTCATCAGCCAATCGTCCGGCATGAAGGACAGCAGCATCGGCTTGTTCCGGCCATGCTTTTGTCAATCTGTAAAGAGAAGTTGCCAAATCCGTTGACTCGTTTGGAATACGCATTCGCTTCCAAATCAACTCCTCAAGACGTGCAGTTGAGAGCCCTTCGCTTGAGAGCAAAGGCAAGGAAAATTCAGACAGAGCCTGAGCTCGTGTTGGTGCGTCCATTTCCATCCAGAGTTTCTGCAACCGTTTCAGCCGGCGTGGTGATGCAAGAGGCATCATGGCGACACTTGCATCGGGAATCTCTGGCAAAGGTAAGACCTGGATGGTTCCTTCGTCACGTAGAAAATCACGAACCATGGTGTGAATTGGATCGATGGTCGTATCGAGGCTTTCCATCAACCATTGTCCACAACCAGCGTAAGGACGACAACGTTTGGTTCGGGAACCATTCGTGGCAAGTACGGAAGCTATGACGGCACATTGCAAGACAGCATCAACTCGGCCTCTCCTCGATGTCGGTGAGTTTCGAAACTCGACCTCAACCGGCTTTGGAGCAATGATGAAGGTATTTTCCATGCCCGTTTCGACCCGGTTCCAAGGATCAATAAACAGAACATTGACGCCAGATTGCTTCGGTACCAAATCAACTTCATCCGGTGGAATGTGTGAATTTGGTGGAAGGATTCTCCGTGAATACGAAATGCCCCGATCGAGGAGCGCAGATTCCAAAAAACCGAGAGCAAGGACAGACGTCAAATCAGCTGTCGTTACGAGAAGCAACGGATCGGATTGAAGGAAAGCAACTGCATCATTGATGACATCGTTAAGCGATGCAAACAAAGGTGCTTTGCGCAGGTCGTTCATGTCCGTCTCATGAGGTCCTTGACCCCGAGACAAATGAATGCTCCCAATCACTCGACGATGAGTCGGAGTTGGTCGCGCTTGTACTTCCAATCAGCGGAGAGTTTGCCCTCAGCCTTGTAGTAGTTGCCAAGTCGACGAATCTTTGCTTCCGTCAATTCAAGAGAGCGCTTGTTGTGAATGTCACGATGATTGGTTGTGAGGTGGTCGATAATTGCGACAGCCTGTCGCATGAGGTTCATCAAATCTTCTGGGTAGGAACCGCCAAGGTCGTTTTCAGCGAGAACGGCTCCAATGCGCTTTCCTAGAACCAGGCGAGCGTTTGGAACTGCGTGCTTGTCACGAAGGACAATACCGATTTGAGAGGTGCTCATGCCCTCTTTTGCGTACTTGACAACCAAGGATTCAACCTCCTTAGCGTCGGTGTTGGACCAAGCAGATGCTTCTGTCATGAACGGCTTGGAAGAACCGCTTTTTCCTTTTCGAGATGAATACATTCGTGCCATATGGACCACTCGGAGCAATCTTGCGACCTGCTTACCCTTCTTAACCACATCGCTTCAACAGGTCATCGCTTTTGATGCATTTTTGCTAAACGACCAGGTGTTCCAGCCCATTCCCAACCCGGAGCAAGCGCTCTTGCAGAACCAACTGCTTCACCGTCCTGCAAGACCAGGAGATCTTGTCCGCGACGGATGTTTTGTTCAAACGAATCGATGATGCCTAGATGGAGATCGCCTTTCCATTTGATGCCAGAACGAAGCGTAACTGTTGGGAGAATGCTCTGTTCAAACAACAATGGAATGGCATCTTTACTGAACGAAAATCCTGCTCGATCAAACAACCAAAGAGCGATCTGCTTGCCATCTTTTTCAATTCTCCAGCGTGGAGGTTTTCCACGGATTCGGCAATCGCTCAACCATGCATCACTCCCGTAGAGATATCTCGAAATGCTCTTGAATCGATCCAGATTGATTGACTCACCTTTACGACGACGTAAGTCAATCGTTTGCTTGCAATGGAGGACTGCATCGGAAAGACGTTGCAATGCTCCACGTGAACCAGAGGATTCACCTTGACGCGTTTCAATAACCTCGATGCCTTCAACATCAAGGGGGATGCCACTATGATTGACGATGCAAGAATAATTGTGCCGTTTCACAAGTGATTCGACCATGCTTTGCACACGATCTCGTTCATCTTGCGTCCAATCACCCGTTACAGGAATGTCGTAGAACCCAGCCGGCCAGACATCTTCAAGCTCTCGAGGAACAAGACCAAGTGGTGAGGTGACCATGACCTCATGACACGCATTGCTACCAATGGCATTGATGAATTTTCGATGCGATTTTGACAAGCGATACGGTTTTCTGTCCGAACATGGCAACAGCACGAGAACGTTGTCCAGCCCATCTGGAGTCTGATAGTGTTGTATCATGTATTCGACCCATGACGCTACTTCGGCATCAAGATGGCTTTCCTGTGCCATGAATTCAATCGTTTCCAGGCCAGATGGATGGGCCCGAAGAACATCCGATTTTTCGTTCATCAGTGCATCGAAATGGCGCATGTGCTCGACAAGACGCGGACTGTTGAGGCTCTGTTGTTGAGCAAGATTACGCAGAGTTCCTGTTTCGATGGCTGATTGAACAGAACGTAGTGCCTGTTGATAATGATGCAAAGCAACGTCCATGCTGAAGGATTCACCATCGAGAGGTTGCCTTGGGCCAAAAGCGGTCAAGAGGTGATTTGCACTCAAAGCAAATCGTGTTCTGGAGGTATCGAATAAGTCAACTCCAAACCATGCAAGAACTGCAGCATTGTCTGGACCACCTAAACCCGGCGTCCACAACAGCGCCCCGGGAAATCGATGCTTCAGCGTTTGAATTGCGGTGACGAGTTTTGCAGGTTGAGCTGCAAGTTGAACAGCATCTACGAGGACAACAATGTTGGGTTGCAAATCGGCATCCAACAACGATGGGTCGTGATGCAAACGCTGCCAAGACACCGGCAGGAGCGGACCAGAATCTGCGGATTCTCCAGCGTTTGCCTCTTCAAGCGAAGGTGGAAGAACATGACCGACCGATGCTGTCATGCGAGGTCCAGGGCGATCAAACGTTGGTGGCATCAAAGCAAACTGAGTCGATATGGTCATTTCAGCAGGAATGGTGCGCGTTTGCGTACAATGAAACGCAGCAATACCTCTGCACACATCGTCATCATCATCCGTTGATATGAGGGCAGGCGTTCTTACTGCTGGCGATGAACGGTCGCCTAAACCCCACACACGGCCATAGCGGTGACGGTGAAGAACCGTGCGACCAAGTCCTTCTGCCATGTTGCCTGCTGAGGTGGTTTGTTTTTCAAAGATGCCACCGATTGCGAAGAAAGTGTTGAAAGACTAGGCCTTCGAGCAATCAACATGGAGGATAACACGACCAAGCATCGGGTGATGCCACTGGTTTTTGTTGGACTTCTTCTTTTGAGTTTCACAAACGGTGTTCACGCTGATGAAGCATCGGACGAGTTCATCATCGATGGTCGCTTGCAGATGGTCACGCTTGAATCAGGTGAAAGCTACCAGCAAACAATGGACGTCGATGAGGGAGCAATCGTCTCTATCAACGTTGGTTGCAGTTCATGCCAAGTTCAACTCGATGCAGGAGATACGAGCATCTCATCCTCCACCTCGGTTACCTACGAAGCGACTGAAGCGACTTCGGTCCAAGTCACAATCTCTTCAGCCACTGCAGAGACGGTTTCAACCTCTGTACTTGTTGCTGAAGACGAAATGCATCTCAACCAACGACCGAGTCCGGATTCAACAATCGATTTGGTCGATTCTTACAGATGCGAGAACCCCAGTGCGTGTCTCGATATGCATCGAGGCAATCTCCAAACCATTCTCAACGGAGATTATGCATCGCTTGGTTTTGATGCAGGTGCGGTCAAATCGGATTCCGAAGAATATTATGGATTCGAAGTTCATGCAGATGAAACCGTTGAATTGACACTCCATCACGCATCCGATTCGATTCGGTTTGATTTCTACATGCAAACTGAAACCGAAGAACAACTTCTTGATGCTGTGATTGAAACCATGACCGCCACAAACCCAAACACCATGGAAGATACAATTTACCTGGACATTGCTGAAGATGGCAGAATCATCGTCAAAGCATCGACTTCTGCCCCAATCTCGGCCTATGCCATCCAACGCACGATTCATGACGCTCAACTGACCATGGCCGTTGATGAGAACACATCACAATTCTCTCAAATCGGTCATGGATCGTCCAAGAGTGCCTTTGCAATCGATTCAACGGGAGTGATCAAGCTTTCACCGGTGATTGTGGATGTCACTGCAAGCGTTTCGCTTCGTATCGGTGACGCATGGGTTGCTATGCCGGAGGTCTTCGTTGAGCGAAATACAGTAGAGCGAATCTACGTTTATCCAAATACGACCATGGCGATGCTCAACATCGAAAGCAATGTCCACTGGGTTGACGTCACCTTGGAATCCACAGCAGATGGCAATACGACACATGACGCCCCAGCCTATCGCCCATCGAGTCTTGACCAAACCAATTGGCCGATTCTCTATGCTGAAAATACCAATGACTATTCGGGCGAACTGTCCTTAGCAACGATGGATACATCCGATGTGTACCTCATTTCAGTTGATGGTTGGGTTGATTCAGAACATCGACTCCACATCGTTATCGATGGTAACAGTCCCGACCTTCGAGGTGTCGTTCAAGAATTGGACCAAGAAACAATGGAGTTGCTGTCAGAACACGAACTGTCCCCCGACCTCTACACACACGACATGGATTTGTACATCACATTGGGACCAGGATTGCATTTCATTGAGTTCTACCACGTCAACGATTCAATCCTCCAAAATGAGAATTGGGGCAACGATCTTCAGGGACTAGAATACAGCATTGATATCACAAAAGTGACCACTGAGATTGGTGAAGAACCATGGTTTGCTCCATCCGATGAAGCAAAGTTTTGGGGAACCACTGTTCGTTGGATTCTTGGGCTTGGCATGATGTTGCCGGCCATCTACCTCGTGTATGCTATGCGAAAGACTCGACGCCATGCGGCTCGTATTGGTGCGATGAAACAGCGCCTAGCCATGTTAACAAATCTGCTCGATGAAGGGACTGAAACACCGGAGCAAACACGAAAATCATTGGTCCGTTCCTTGGAAGCTGTAGCAACCCTTCCATGGGAATCTGCAATCACCTCATGGGGTGAGCCCCAACGTTCCTACACAACCGATGGAACGTCCATTGCAGTGTGGAATCTTGATTCACGTCTGGCAAAGTCACTTGGGAATTGGCCACTCCTTGTTGGTTTGAACACAGAAAACGAAACGTGGGACATTTCCGCATTCCGCTTCGATGCACCATACGGTCAAGCATTGTCTGTAGAACATGTTGAACCACGACTCTTGTATCAAGGCGAGGAGGTCTTTGTTGATACCATTGCTAAAGGAACGACAATCTTCCTTACCATTGATCTTGCAGGAGAAGCAACACAAGTCGATGTTGAACTCAATGGCCACGTCGATGGTGTGCCAAGAGGCATGAGAATTCCTACTGCATTGGTCCGATTTGAAGAAGAGGAATAATCATTCATTCGCCCTTCGTTCGGATGCATCATCAAGGATTCGTTGTACTTGATCACTTGGGTTAAGACTTGATTTCATCGATTCAAGCTGCTTCTTATCTGCCTTCGAAATCTTATCAGGAACGTGAAGTTTGAGCAAAACAACCACATCACCACGACCACTCCTTCGCATGTGAGGTAAACCTCGTTTCTTGATTTCAAGGGTGTGACCGGCGGAAGAACCCGCTGGAATCACGATATCGAGTTTCTTCCCATCAATGTGATCGATGCTGATTTTCGTCCCCAACATCAAATCTGGATAACCGAGTGGAAGCGACATAATCAAATCCGAACCGTTTCGTTCGAACCAAGGGTGTGTGAGTACTTCAATCTCGATGAGGAGATCGCCCTGCGAGCCTTGGCCACGTTCCGCAGGTTGTCCTTGACCTCGCAACCGTAGACGCGTGCCGTGTTCTGCTCCAGCCGGCACGTTGAATCGAATGGTTTTCTCTTCAACACGATGGCCTCGGCCAGAACAATCAGTGCACGGTGTATCGATCATCGAGCCACTTCCTCCACAATCGCGACAATCTTGAACAACTTCGTTGACAAATGGACCTATCTGTTGTCGAACCCGTACCCGACCTTGGCCTTGACATTGTGAGCACGTCGTTGTTTTACCATCCTTTGCTCCAGAACCTGAACAAGTCTTGCACTCAGCAGGTAAATCGAGTTCAATCGATTCTTCACTTCCGGTCAAGACCGTGGCCAGTTCGATACTGTGACGAACGAGGATGTCAGAGCCGCGACGCTCTCGGCCGCGACCACGGCCACCACCAAAGAATCCAGAAAAGAAATCACCTCCAAGAAGATCCTCGAGATTGATGTTGAATCCGCCTCCAGAAAAGCCTCCAAAGGGATTTCCAGCGGGACTATCATGACCAAATCGATCGTAGTGGGCACGCTTGTCTGGATCCGAGAGAACAGCGTAAGCCTCCTGAATTTCCTTGAATTTATCCTCAGCATCGGGTTCTTCGCTTCGATCTGGGTGATAGCGTCGAGCGAGTTTTCTGAATGCATTCTTCAGATCTTTTTCCGTCGCTGACCGCTCAACATCGAGAACTTCGTAATAGTCCCGTTTGTCTGCCAGCGTTCCACCCAATCGATGCCAACAGGCGCTCCACTAAAACCTCACGTTGAAATTAAGCAGAAAGTGTGGTACCACAGGATTGACAATAGCGTTCAGCCGGAGGATTACTCGCACCACAAGCGGGGCAGCCTCCAGTGACAGAGCCTGTCATCGCCTGAACACTTCCTCCACTCAACATGGCCAAGTCTTCGATGGACTCTTTGCGTTGAACCGGGATGGTTGGAGTTTCAATATTGGTTGAGGATATGATTCCACCATCATCACTCATTGTCGTCATGGTTAGTTCATCGTTTGAGCGTGTATTAGACATTTCTTGTTTGACAGGAGCAACTGGACGTTGGGCGATAACTGGCGTTTGCTGTGCATTTGAACGTAGGCGCGTAAGGCGCTTCTCTTCACGTTCCGCAGCTGTATCCCGGCCAAACAAGCCAAAGATTCCATCAATGATGTTGTCCATCCAACTCGCTTGACGAACAGAACCGACCGTTGAATCAACCATCTCATCCATTTCGGCACCGTCTCCACTCATGCGCCTGGTGGCTTTCTGAACGAATCCCTGTTCTGTGAGCATCTTGACATCCGAGGTCACGTCCCGGTCCAATTCAAGTTCAGGCGCTTCACGACCAAATGAGCCAATGGTTGAGTTCAATTGTTCTTTGTTAATTTGGGTCTCTCCTTGCAATGGAGTTTCCTTCTCCCAGACTCCTTTTGCTTCAGCATCGTAAACATGCTTCATTTTCTTCATGATTTCAGAACGACGGAATTCATGATCCTTCGTGACGCGTGTCCGCCTCATGAGGATGAATCCAATGAGGAATCCAAGACCATACCAGACAGTGGAATAGACCCAAGAAAGTGAAAGAATGTCTGCTAAAGGCGTGACAATAACATGGAGTGCTCCCATGACCAGTAAAGGCAAGGCAAACAGTCCAATCGAGGAGGATTGTCTGGTTGCCATACCCTCGACTCGTTCGTTTTCTTCTTATGCATTCGCCTTGGTTGTTTCATCAACGATCACGTGATGCACGACCTTTTCGAATCAAACCATCAAACAAGCCAATTGTAAATCCTGTGTGAAGAATCAACAGACAGAATGGAACACCAAGGATATGCGAAAGCCCTTCCTTGGCAGAAAGGAGACCAGAAAGGAGCAAGACAGTCCCATATGCTCCAATCAAAATCATCGACCACATTGGATTGAACAACAGCAGCAACGATGTGGCGATGAGGCCAAACAGAGGCAATAGCTCGCGTATGACGAGGCGCCGAGGGTGCTTGAGCAACACTTTCGTTCGCCAGAAACCATAGCGGTGGCTCATCAAAAACCACGAACTAAACGACGTTCTGCGTCGCATTTTTGCAACAGCGTTTGGAGTTCGGCATAGAACGTATCCCGCCTTGAGCAATCGCATGCTCAAATCACTATCTTGGCTTGTCAGAAACGATTCATCCCAGCCACCGACGTCTTCCAATGCAGAGCGCAAGTGCAATGCAAAAGCAGGAACATTGGTTTTCCCTTCAACGTGGAACTGAGCGAATTGTCCTGTGCCACCTCCCAACGGGCTGCTCAGTGTTGCATCGATGATCGATTCAACCGTATTCTTTGTCGAATCATTTCCAATCACACGACAGCCAAGTCCTGCAAGCCGCTCATGTTTGGATTCAAGCCTTGACCATGCTTCTTTCATTTGGACGAGATGATCACGTCCAATCTCAATATGACCATTGAATTCGAGAAGGTGTGTGATGCTTTCCGGAAGGTGTTGCAGTGC
>CEPL01039437.1_pt1 | contig 10790 bp, 9 predicted proteins | sample 530541 | NCBI WGS metagenome assembly CEPL01 (sample SAMEA2620339, study PRJEB7988) | marine metagenome | biome: marine biome (ENVO:00000447); feature: surface water layer (ENVO:00002042); material: "saline water (ENVO:00002010), including plankton (ENVO:xxxxxxxx)" | depth 5 m
CGGTTTTTTAATAGCTTATCTAAATATGGACGAGGTAATAAGAATTATTAGAGAAACTGAAAATCCTAAAGAAGAGCTTATACGTAAATATAAACTTACCGATTTCCAGGCTGAATCAATTTTAAATATGAGATTACGTTTATTAAGAAAATTAGAAGAAGTAAAAATTAAGGAGGAGTTCGATGATCTCTCTGAAAAAAAACAACAACTTGAAACTCTTATTAATTCAAATGATAATCAATGGAAATATATTTCAGAAGAAATTAAATCATTAAAAAAAATATTTTCAAAAAAAACAAATATAGGCAAAAGAAGAACTGACATTACTCTTCTTAAAGAAGAGGTTACTTATCAAAATGAATATTCTTTACCAAATGAACCTGTGTCCATTATTTTATCAGAAAAAGGTTGGGTTAGATGTTTAAAGGGAAAAGTTGAGAATTTAAAAGATTTAAAATTTAAGGATGAAGATTCTTTATTTTTATCAATAGATGCAAACTCTAATGATAAAATGATTTTTCTCTCTTCTAATGGAAAGGCTTACTCCCTTGATGCTGCTGATTTACCATCAGGTAGAGGGCATGGAACACCTCTAAAAATTCTTTTAGATATTGAGGAAGAACATTCTATTGTTAATATTTTTCCTTTTAATAGTGAAAAAAAATATATAGTAGCCTCATCAGTGGGCAATGGTTTTGTTATTAAATGTCATGACATGCTCTCTAACCGAAAATCTGGTAAGCAAATAGTTAATATAAAAGAAAATCAGAAATTAATTATTTGTAAAAAAATAAAAGGAGAAAGTGTCGTAGCCATAGGTAAGAATAAAAAAATGTTAATTTTCCCAATAGATGAGTTACCAGAATTAAGCAAAGGAAAAGGAGTAAGAATTCAGAAATATAAGGATACTGAGCTGCTATTTTTAGATACTTTTAAGTATAGTGATGGATTAAAAATTCAAGACAGTGCTGGAAGAATAAGAACTTTTGATAATATTGATGACTGGATTGGTAAAAGGGCTCAAGCGGGCAGGTTAGTACCAAAAGGTTTTCCAAAACTAAATTAAAGAATTTTATTTGGAAGCCATGTTGCAATTATTGGGAAAATAGAAAGTAAAAGTAACATTATTATTTGTATAAATATGAAAGGTATTACACCCTTATAAATATCAATTGTTTTAATGCTATCTGGAGCAACACCCCTTAAATAGAAAAGAGCAAAACCAAATGGTGGCGTTAAAAAACTAGTTTGTAAATTTATTGCCATCATTACACCAAGCCATATCGGATCAATACCCATTTTAAATAAAATTGGCGCAACAATTGGTACCACAACGAATGTAATCTCAATAAAGTCTAGGAAAAAGCCAAGAATAAACATTGTAATCATTACTGCGATTACAGCACCAATGACCCCTCCGGGAATAGAAGTTAATAATCCTTCAATTGTCTCATCACCCCCCAGACCCCTGAAAACTAAACTAAAAAAAGTTGCTCCAATAAGTATTATAAACACCATTGAAGTAATTTTTGTAGTTGAATAAGCTGTTTCCATTAAAATTTTATTTTTATATAGTTTAGATAAACATTTTAATATTGAGAAACTAAAGAAAATAATTATTATTATAGATCCATATATTGATAATTTAGTAAGAAGATCAACATCTTCTCTATTGAGCCTCAAATCAAAAAAAACTGAAGATATAATTAAAAATATGAAAAGAATTGCAGCTAATAATGGCCAAAAATTATTATTGGATGTTTTATATGTGGCTAGAAGTAATGCTCCAACAGCTCCTACTGATGCAGCTTCAGTTGGAGTTGCAAAACCAGTTAGAATTGATCCTAAAACTGATATTATAAGAAAAAGAGGCGGAAAAAGAATAAGCAGTATATTTTTCTCATTTTTTGACTTCTCTTGATTTTTAATAACATCTGGTATTGATGATGGATCAGTAAATGATTTAATAATTTGATATAAAATATAGAATAATACTAATACTATTCCTGGTATAAGTGCTCCTGCAAATAATTCTCCAACGGAGAGTGTTTCAGGAGAAAAAACTCCCATATCTAATTGTGACTTTTGATATGCGTTTGATAATACATCTCCGAGTAATACTAATACAATTGACGGGGGGATAATTTGACCAAGTGTTCCTGCAGCAGCAACTGTACCAGTTGCTATTTTTGGATCATATCCTTTACTAAGCATAGTTGGTAGTGATAATAAACCCATAGTTACCACAGTAGCTCCTACTATTCCTGTTGATGCAGCAAGTAAAGCACCAACTATTGATACAGATATACCTAATCCACCCCTTATATTTTGAAAAACTCTATCCATATTTTCTAAGAGTTCTTCTGCTACTTTTGATTTTTCAAGCATAGTACCCATAAAAACAAATAATGGAACGGCCATGAGTATTTCATTTGTCATGGTGCCAAATATTCTCTGAGGAATTGCTCTCAGAAACTGCATTGGAAAAACACCAAAATAATCACCAATAAAGGCAAAAAGTATTGCTGATCCAGCTAGTGAAAAAGCTACTGGATAGCCAAGCAAAAGAACAATACAAGCAAATCCAAACATTAATAAATCAAGATGTTCTATCAATTTTTTGACTCAATAATTTTTTTAATGTTTCTGTAAATGATCGACACAGCTTGAATTAACAATAATAAAGGAAAAATAATTAAAGCTGTTTTTAATAAAAAGACTGCATTTAGTCCACTTGTTTCAGGTGATCCTTCGAAAATTTTCCAAGAACGTTGAACATATGGAAGGCTTGTTGAGTAAGTAATTAAACAAAATGGTATTAAAAAGAATAGAGAACCTAAAATATTTATTATTGTTTTATACATATCTGATGATGACCTATATATTAAATCAACTCTTACATGCTCATCATTTAAAAGCGTATAACCCGCGGCAAGAGTAAATGATAAACCGTGAAGATAAATGAGAAGTTCTTGTAATTTAAGAAAACCAATACCAAAAATATATCTTGCCATAACAATTGTTAATTGAATTATAACCATAAATATTATGAACCATGAAATATATTCACCGATTACTTTATTCGATTTCTCGAAAAAATTTACAACAAAGTTTAACAAGCTTTAACCCCTTGCCTTCATATAAGCTTGCTCAGATTTGTTAGACCACTTTTTGAGTCTACTCATAGAATCTTTAAAAGATAAAAATATTTTTTTTGATATTTCACTTCTTGTTGAAACATCTTCTAAAACTTCATCAGATATTTTTTTAAGTGACTTCATTATTTCTGATGAAAAAGTTCTCATCTGTACATTATGTTCATTTATTAATGTATCAAGTGCGATAGCGTTATGATGATTAAATTCAGCCAAAGTATAATGATTTTCAAAAGCAAGTATTTGTCTAATAATTGATTGTTCAGAATTAGAAAAAGAGTTCCAAGTATCGAGATTTATTCCAGTAGCTAAACCTGCGCCAGGCTCATGAAATCCAGGCCAATAATAAAATTTTGCCGCTTGATAAAAAGCAAGAGAAAGATCATTCCAAGGTCCAACCCACTCAGTTGCATCAATTGCTCCTGATTTTAAACTAGAAAAAATTTCTCCCCCTGGAATTGCTATAGCAGCAGCTCCAACTTTTCTTAGAACTTCTCCACCTAGACCAGGCATTCTAATTTTTAAACCATTCAAATCTTCTAGGGTAATTATTTCCTTATTAAACCATCCACCCATTTGAACACCAGTATTAGCTGACTGGAAAGAGATAACATTAAAATCCTGAGTTAGTTCATTCCAAAGCTCTTGACCTCCACCATGATCTATCCATGCATTCAACTCATTTGCAGTCATTCCAAAAGGAACAGCAGTGAAAAAATTAAAGCCTATATTTTTTCCTTGCCAATAATATTCTGCACCATTGTACATATCAGCTAATCCACTAGATGCAGCATCAAATGCTTCAAAAGCAGGGACAAGTTCACCCGCAGCAAATACTTTGATTTCAAGTTTACCTTCAGTAGCCTCTTTGACTCTCACAGCTATTCTTTCTGGTGAAGTACCTAAGCCAGGTAGGTTTTTAGGCCATGTTGTGACCATATTTAATCTTCTAATATTTTTTGAAATTGATGGTGTTGATAGTGCAGAACCAATTACAATTGATGAAGCGGCTCCAAGAAGGAAATTTCTCCTTCCAAATTTTATATTTTTTCTCATTTTTTTTCCCGAAATAAAATTAAAAATTTAAATAGTTGTCCATTTATTATCAATTAAAACTTCAGAAGAATTGAAGCTATTTTTATATTCCATTTTACTTGAACCTTCCACCCAATAACCTAAATAAACGTAGTCCATATCAAAATCTTTTGCTAATCTAAAATGATCTAAAATGATGTATTTTCCGAGAGAGTTTTTTAGAAATAGTTCACTATAAAATGAATAAACCATTGAAATAGATCCTTTTAAGAAATCTGAAATAACACAAGCAACTAATTCACCTTTATAAAAATATTCGTAAACTTTTGTATTAATACCGTTTGAAACGAACATTTTACAGTAATCTTGAAAATCCATTTCATTCATTTCACTATCATTATGCTTAAATTCAAGATATTTTTTAAAAAGTGCAAATTGTTCTTTGCTAGGATTATTAGATAATTTTTTTGTAAAAAGATTTTTATTTTTATTTAAAACTCTCTTGTTGTTTTTTGATAATTTAAAATTATTAACATTTATTCTTATTGATTTACATAAATTACAATCTGCACATACCTGATTGTATAAAATATTATGGCTTCTTCTAAAGCCACTTTTAATAAGATGCTCGTATTCATTTGATTTATTAATATCGTCCATTATAAGAAAAATTTTTTTTTCATCTCTGTTAGTTAAATAAGGACATGGTTCTGTATTTGTTAGATAAAAATTATAATTATATTTATTTATTTTATTCATTTTTAATTTTTAAAAACCTAAATATGTAATCATTAAAGTATAAGTGAGCCATAATATTATTACTAATGGAATTCCTGAAATTAGGAAATCTTTAAATTTATAATTTCCTGGACCCATAACCATTAAATTTGTTTGATACCCCATAGGGGTTGCAAAAGAGCAATTTGCTGCAAAAATTATACAATAAATAAACGGCTCAGGTTCCATTTTTAAATCCATAGCTAAACTAATTGCTATGGGTGTAAATAAGACTGCTGTAGCATTATTACTTATAAAATTAGTAATAATTGCAACAAAAATAAAAAGTATGGATAAAACAGATATTGTTGATAGGTTAGATGTCATACCATAAATATTATCTGCTATAAACTTTGCTCCACCTGTTTCTTGTAAAGCTATTGACAGCATTATTGTTGATGCCACTAATAGATAAATTCTTGGATCAAGTGACATAACTGCATCTTTTACATTTAGGACTCTAAAAATTAACATTAAAGCCACTCCCATGACAGCGGCGGCTGTAATATTAAAAATACCTGATGATGCAAGAAAAATTGTTGCTACAAATATCAATCTAGCTCTTAATGCAAATAATTTAGAAGGAAGGTATATTGTAGACCATTCAATAGGAAAAATATCTTTAATACCTCTGAGCGACCTTATTGATTTTTCTGATCCCTTTAAAAGAAGTATATTTCCAGGGTTAAGTTTTAATGAGTTTAAAGTTTCAATATCTGAGCTTATTCCTCTCTGAACTCCAACAACTTCACAATTTACTTCACTCTCAAAATTTGTCTGATTTAGACTTCTTCCTATTAAAAATGATCCAGGGGTAATTGCAGCTTCAATAATTATTTCAGGTTTTGTTGTTTCTGATAGAGTGCTAATACTATCAAAAATTGGATCATTTCTTTTTAACACATTAGTTAAGTTACCTTTTGAGATTGACAAAGTAATTTTATCATTTAATTCTATTTCAAGTTCGTCATATGGCGGTAACAATTTTTCATTTTTTCTAGTTATAAGGTTTATTGAACAATTTTCTAGTTCAGGCAAGAGTCCTGATACAAACTTCTTACCAACTAATGGATTACCGCCCTCTATTGTTATTTCTACAATAAATTGCCTACCTTCATTTTGATAATCATCTTTAATTTCATTATCTTTTTTATTAAAGATTTTAAGGATTAGTGGTAATAAAAAAGTGGCATAAATAAAGCCTACTAATGCCAATATCATACCTTGCCTTGTAAAATCAAAAAAACCGATTTCTTTACCTATTGTAGAAAAAACAGAACCTGAAACCAACAAATTTGTTGAAGAACCAATTAGAGTAGTCATTCCACCTAAAATACAAACATATGATAGGGGAATAAGTATAAATTTTGAGGGCTGATCCAATTGTTTGCATAATGATAAAATGATTGGAATAAACATTATTATTATCGGGGTATTATTTAAAAGGGCACTTAAAATAAAAACTAAAAACATTACTAATAAGAATTTAATTTGAGTATTTTGAGATTTGTCACCTGATATCCAAACAGCTATATCCTCAAGAGCACCTGTGATAAGCAATCCATGACCAATTATCAATAAACACATAAGTGCAATCAAAGATGGATTTGCAAATCCCCTTAATATAACTTCTAGTGAGACGGGTACACCAGAAACAGCTCCTAAAATTGGACTATTTTGAAAGAGAATTATTAAAATACTTATAATAGCTAATGATGTTATCTCAATTGGAATTCTATCAATAGAAAATAAAATTACTCCTATGAATATTAAACCAAAAATAAACCACATATATAAATCGATTGATAACATATTAAACTTTACTCAATGAGTTAAACTTTGTTTTAAAAATATAATCATGGATACACTTTCTTTCATCATTAATGAGAGGAATTATAAAAGAAATCAATAAAACCAGTGCAATAGGTGTTACTGTAAAAAATAAAAAATTATATATTAATAGTTCTTTAATGGTTAGTTTTCTATTTTTACGATTAACCAACTCTATTTTACAAATTTTCATACCAAATGTTGAGTTTTTTTCACCACCTATTGAAAAACAATAATAACTTATTATTACTACGGGTAATATAAATAATATTGCTTCGTTAAATAAGTTTAATGTAAAAAAATTAATAATTTTAAATACAAATGCTGTAATTAATATCAAACCACTACATATCAATAAATCAAGAATACATGCTTTTATTCTATTGATTAAAATTCTATCATGATATGTTAATTTATAATTTTTCATTAATTTTATCTGTGTAATTATTGATAATACTTTATCAGAAATATAAAAGAATCTGTATATATTAAATATTTATGTATTAATAAAATTTTATATTTTTTTTATTTATGTTTTTAAAATAAATTGTTGATAATAATGAGTTATTCGAAATATTTAAATGATAAGTTTCTTGCTTTTGCACATAGAGGTGGTAATGATTTTGGGCCAGAAAATTCACTCAAATCATTTTTAGGTGCTTATGAGATTGGATATAAATACCTAGAAACAGATGTTCATCTTTCAAAAGATGGTCATTTAGTTGCTTTTCACGATGAAAGTTTAGATAGAGTGACAAATAAGACTGGTTTAATTAAAGATTTAAAACTAAGTGATATTAAAAAAGCAAAAATTGATAATAGTGAGGAAATTCCGTCATTAATTGAATTATTAGATAACATACCCAATTGCTTTTTTAATATTGATTGTAAATCCGATGATACAGTTATTCCATTAATTGAAGTTATAAAAAAATTTTCATTATTAGATAGGGTTTGTATTGGATCTTTTTCTCAGAAAAGAATAAATTTTATAAGAGAGTCTCTAGGCTCAAAAGTAAAAACATCAATGGGGCCAAGGGAAATTTTACTGGCAAAAATTTTATCAAATTTTCCAATTAATAGATTTTTTGACTCAGCCTATGCATCTTTACCTATTAGAAGATACGGTATTGAGCTGCTAAATAAAAAAAATATAAATTTCTTACAAAAAAATAATCAAAAAGTAATTGCATGGACTATTAATGATGAAAGTGATATGAGGCTTTTAATTGAGAGAGGTGTTGATGGAATTATGACGGATAAAATCCTTCTTTTAAAAAAAATTCTCATTGAACAAAATAAGTGGCAATAACCATATAGCTTGTGTTAAATTGCAAATAATTATACAAAATGTCGTACCAATTTATTTAGAAAGTTCAAATGGAAAAAAAATTAGATAATATTAGACCAGAGGGTTTCTTTGATAATAACCTTGAAAAAGCTGACAAAGATATATTTTCAGCCATGGCTATGGAGTTACATCGTCAGCAAAACCAAATAGAACTTATTGCTTCCGAAAATATTGTTTCTAAAGCTGTACTAGAGGCTCAGGGCTCTATCATGACAAATAAGTACGCCGAAGGATATCCTTCAAGAAGATACTATGGAGGTTGTGAATTTGTTGATATTGCAGAGGAGCTTGCTATTCAAAGGGCATGTAATTTGTTTGAGGTTAATTTTGCAAATGTTCAACCTCATTCGGGATCACAAGCAAATCAAGCCGTATACACTGCATTGTTGACACCTGGTGATACTATCTTAGGAATGAGTTTAGCTGCAGGAGGTCATTTAACTCATGGAGCTAAGCCTAACCAATCTGGCAAATGGTTTAATTCTGTTCAGTATGGTGTCAGAAAATCTGATAGCTTGATTGATATTGATGAAGTTAGAGATTTAGCTATTAAACATAATCCTAAACTAATAATAGCAGGTGGATCTGCTTATCCTAGGCATATAAATTTTAGAGATTTTAGAGAAATTGCTGATTTAGTGGGTGCTTATTTATTGGTTGATATGGCTCATTTTTCTGGTTTGGTTGCTGGTAAATCTCACCCAAGTCCATTTCCCTATGCCGATGTTGCTACAACTACAACTCATAAAGTTCTCAGAGGACCAAGAGGTGGTCTTATTCTCACAAATAATGAAGAAATTGCTAAGAAAGTCAACTCAGCTATTTTTCCTGGAATTCAAGGCGGACCTCTAATGCACACTATTGCTGCTAAAGCTGTTTCATTTGGTGAGAGCTTACGACCAGAATTTCATCTCTATACAGAAAATGTTGTTAAGAATGCAAAGGCTTTATCATCTTCACTTATGCAGGACGGTTTTGATATTGTCTCTGGTGGTACAGATACCCATATTGTTTTAGTTGATTTAAGACCAAAGGGAATAAAAGGTAATGTTGCCGAGGAGTCTCTTGGTAGAGCAGGTATTACCTGCAATAAAAATGGTGTGCCTTTTGATCCTGAAAAACCTATGATTACATCAGGTATAAGATTAGGCTCCCCAGCATGTACAACTAGAGGTTTTAATGTTTCTGAATTTAATATTGTTGGTGATTTAATTTGTGAGGTTCTCAATTCAATTTCTGATAATAATAATGAACCTGTTGAGGAAGTTGAAAAGAGTGTAAAAATTAAAGTTGAAAAACTCTGTAGTAAATTTCCTATATACGAGCAATAAGTATGCAATGTCCCTTCTGTAATAATCAAGAAACTCAAGTCCGTGATTCTAGACCAACAGAAGAAAATTCTGCAATAAGACGAAGACGCCAATGCCTCGCTTGCGGCGGCCGATTTACTACCTTTGAAAGAATACAAATGAGGGATTTAACTGTAGTTAAGAGATCTGGAAAAAGAGCTCCTTTTGATAGAGATAAATTAATGAGATCTGTGGATATTTCTGTAAGAAAAAGAAATATTGACCCTGATGTTATTGAAAGAATGGTTACAGGTATTGTTAGACAACTTGAAAGTACTGGTGAAACAGATATTCCCTCTAATTTAATTGGTAGTTTAATTATGGCGGCTTTAAGAGAGGTTGATATGGTTTCATATGTAAGATTTGCCTCTGTTTATAAAAATTTCCGTGAAGTTAAAGATTTTGAAGATTTTGTTGGTGAGCTAGGAAATCCTTCTGACATAATTCATGAAGATAGATAAATTTTTATTTTTTAAATAATGAAATACTCCTCAGATGATAATTTTTTTATGGATTATGCAATTAGGCTTGCAGCAAGAAATATTGGTAATACTGGCGAAAATCCCTCTGTGGGATGTGTTATTACCAGTAATAATAAAATTATAAGCATAGGTGTTACTGGAAAAAATGGTACACCTCATGCTGAACATAATGCAATTCATGGTATTAAAAATTTTCCAATAAATACAACTGTTTATGTAACTTTAGAGCCATGTTCACATAGCGGTAAAAACCCTCCATGCACAAATTTATTAATTAAAAAGAAGGTAAAAAGAGTTGTTATAGCTCAAAAGGATCCTAATCCAATAGTTAATGGGGAGGGTATAAAACTATTAGAGACAAATGGCATTCAAGTAGATTATGGAATATCTGAAAAATTGGCCCAAGAAAATCATTATGGTTTTATAAATAACATTAAATATAAATTCCCAGAAATAAATATTAAAGTTGCATCATCTAAAAATGGATTTACTATTCCTGAAGAAGGCACAAAGTGGATAACAAATTATTTATCAAGATCATATGGACATGTCTTAAGATCTAATCATGATGCAATAATGGTTGGAATAAATACAGTTTTATCAGATAACCCCTCTTTAGATTGTAGATTAAATGGATTAAAGGATAGATCGCCGATTAAGCTAATAGTTGATACCGACTTGAAAACACCACTAGATTCAATTTTAGTTGAAAACGCAAAAAATGATTTAATTATTTTCACTAACACTATGAATAATAAACGAATTAATTCTTATGAAAAAAAAGGCATTAAAATTATACATATTAAAAAAA
>CEPL01133213.1_pt1 | contig 10777 bp, 10 predicted proteins | sample 530541 | NCBI WGS metagenome assembly CEPL01 (sample SAMEA2620339, study PRJEB7988) | marine metagenome | biome: marine biome (ENVO:00000447); feature: surface water layer (ENVO:00002042); material: "saline water (ENVO:00002010), including plankton (ENVO:xxxxxxxx)" | depth 5 m
CTAGTAATATTCGAACCTACTTTTAGGGAGGTACATCAAGCACCACATGATTACATAAGATACACTCCATATGGAATAAAACAAATATTTGAAGATTTCTTATTCAAAAATATAGAATGTGAGGAAATTGGTGATAGTTTTGAAGCTATCACTTACATAATTAATGTAATGATGGCAAAAAGAGAAGATTCGGAATTTTTAGAATGGTGCCAAGATTTGAAAAAAAATATAAATATATTTAAAAAAGGAAAAATTGATATTGTTAAAGATCATGCAAGATTTCCTAATGCTTTTTTATGTTCAGGAATTAAATATGTTTAAAACAAATGATCTTTGTATAATTGTGCCTGCACGTTCAGGAAGCAAAGGTATACCTAATAAGAACATTAAAGTAATAAATGGCAAATCTCTTTTAGAAAGGACATTAGAATCTGCAGGGAAACTTGTAAGAATGGAAGATGTTTGCCTTAGTTCAGATTCAAAAGAATACTATAATCAAATTAAAAACTTAGAGAAACCTATTTTTTTAGAAAGATCCAAAAATTTATCTGGAGATAAATCGCTAGCAATCGAAGTCTGGAAGAATGCTATAGAATTTCTTAATAAAGAAAATAATAAATATAATTTTTCACTATTTCTAGAGCCAACATCACCAATAAGAAATACATCTTGGATTAAAGAAGTTTATGAAAAATTTAAGATTTCAAGGGATGATCTTTGGATGTCAATCAAAGAAACTGATTCAAAATACAGAATTGAAAAACAATTTGAAATTAAAGAAAACGGGGAAATAAAAAATCAATTTCAAAAAAACGATATTTATTCGCTAAGACAAAATAGTAAGAAAACTTACCATAAGGATGGTGTTTTTTATATGGCAAGAAATGACTACATTCTACAAGCCTCAAATCTTCTTGAGGGCAAAATTAAAGGGATAATAAATAAGTTCACATCGATAAATATAGATACTTATGAAGATCTAGATTATGCAAATTATCTAACAAAAAAAGAACTTACGGATTAAAATTAAAATTTGTTTTCTTATTTATAAAATTATTTTTTCTGTTTTAATCATATAAATTTTTAGACTATTCCTTAAATTAATAAGAAAATAATTATATCTAAAGAATTAATTCTTCTCTTGAACAATAGTTTATTAAAATTTTTCACCCATCCTTAGTGAAAATGCTATTATAAAAAAAAATAAAAATAGTTGAAAGAAAAACCTCTTAAAACTGGTGGCAAGAGCTTAACTATCAATTCCAGGGTAAAAGCAGATAAATTCCCCTCTAAATTTAAAGATTGTCTAACAAATTATTCAGAAACTGCCAAAAATTATTGTGATGAAGGTGAATGGTTTTATTTTTTGAAGGCAAAAGAAGAATTCTTAGCAAGACCAGATTTTGGTTGGTCAAGTTTATCTTTACAAGAAAAAAAGATAATTCATGGATTAGATGGATTCAAAATTGCCGCATATTTAGGCTATAGGTTTTCTTTTAAAGCTGGATTAAATAGAAAAGGTTATGAAAAAAAACCAATTTTTGCTTTGCTCGAAGTTTCCAGTGCCTGCAATGTAAAGTGCCCTTTCTGTTTCCAAAGTGATCCATCTTTTACTACCCAAGAATATATGGGAATAATAGACACTAAGTTAGCCATGAAAGTGGTTGACCAGATTAACGACATGAAAATAAGGGGTATCACAATCGCGAGTAGAGGGGAGCCACTTCTATATAAAGATTTAGAATATCTTCTAAATTATATCGGAACAAAAAATAATATTATTGAAATTAAAATCAATACTAATGCAAAACGATTAACTGAAGATAGATTAATAAAATTAATTAAAACCCCCCTCAACATATTAGTTGTATCTACTGATCATTACGAAAAAGAGATGTATGAAAAATATCGTCATGGTGCTAATTATGAAACATTTGTAAAACATATTTCAAAAATTAATGAAATCAGAAATGGACTTAATAGAGAAATGAACCTTTATACCAGAGCTAGTGGTGTAATGGTAGATCCAAATATGAACAAAGCTAAATTTGATAACTTTTATAGTGACTTCTTTGATGAAAGTGCCTCTGTAACCCTTACAGAAATGTGGGACACCTATTCAAATAAAATTGAGGATATAAGTAATTTAGGTCCCTGTGGCATGCCATTTGAGAAACTTTATATTTGGCATGATGGAACAACAAATCCGTGTGATGTAGATTATAAATCACTTCTTTCCCCAGGTAATGTGGGGAATTTGTCATTACAGCAATGTTGGGAAAATATGCAATACTTAAGAAACGAAATGCTTTCTAATAAAAGGCATTTACATAAACCATGTGATAGATGTTACGTGAATTAATTATTTATGAAAATTTTATTTTATGGATATGGAAATCATGCTAAAAGAATTAAAAAATATTTAGATGAATATATACTTATTCCCAAAAGTTATTGCTTCATAAATCGCAACCAAAAAAAAATCAATAACAAAGATTGCTTCAAAACTATTGAAGAAAGTTTAAATACATTCAAAAACTTTTCTTGTGCTTTTATAACTTCCCCAAATGGATATCATCTAGAGCATCTAAAAAAATGCCTAAAAAATAATATTCCATATATTTATGTAGAGAAACCAGCATTTGGGATTGAGGAATATTTTAAAAGTTATAATTTTTCAAAATATAATTTAAAGTTTTTACAAGTAGGTTATCAATACAATTACTCTCAACCAATAAATGATCTAAAAAAAATTATAGAAACAAATTCAAATGGAAATCTTTTGAGATTGGATATTTTTTTTGGTAAAGGTATTGCCTTTAAAGAGAGTTTTAGAAATGAATGGCGTTCAAAACAAAAAGAAGCTATCGCTGAAACGCTTGGATGTCATCTTTTAAATACTTGCATTTTCTTATTAGGAGGGAAGGGGATTAAATCAATTTTTACTAAAATAAAAAAAAGTAGTGAACATGGTTTTTACGATACTTATCATGCATGCGGTTTAACCAGAAAAGCTGAAATGTTTTCTTTAACTGCAAGTTGGGGTTCACCATTAGAACAAAAAATAACTGCATACTTTTCAGACTTGGTATGGGAATCTGATATGCAACAAATATTTAAAAGTTTCCCAAGAGATTGTTTTGATGAAAATGGATATTTTATTAAACCTTCAACTAGCGTGGAAGTTTCTGAGGAAATTGGAATAAAACCAAGCATATCATCATTCATAGACAAAGTTTTAAGTAAAAAAAAGTATCAATTTGAATTTAATAATTCATCGCTTACTTCAGAACTTCTATTAAAAAATATTTATTGAATTAAATTAAATCACATTATTATGCTAAAAATTTAAAAAAGGATTCTAAATGCCAATTTTTGTAGGGGGAATGTTTAAAAGTGGCACATCGCTTACTCGAAAATATTTAGGTAATCATCCAGGGATATTTGCAGGATTAGAAACAAACTGGTTTCAACTTGATAATTACTTTAAAAGTAAAAATTTAAAAATATCTGAAATAGTAGAAATTTGGGATTCCTTTTATGATATTAACAAAAATGAAATCTTTAAAATGATAGAGATATCAAAATGTTCTGAAGAAGTTCTTGATAGGATGATGCATTCTATAAAATCGAAAAATAACTTTATTGATTGGTGTGATAAATCCCCTCCAAATATTTCATATGGTAAAAGAATATTTAGTTATTGGAAAGAGGCAAAAATTATTCATGTTATTAGGGACCCTTATGATATTTTTGGTAGTTTAAAACAAGCAAAAAAATGGAATTCACCAAAAGAATTTGTTGAGAGATGGAAACCTATTTTTGCTGATTTAGATTATTTGAGAAAACAAAAAAATTATATCGAGATTCGCTATGAAGATTTGATATTGAATACCGCAAAAACATTAAAAAAGATTTATAAATTTTGCAATTTAAAATGGGAGGATATTTATGCTAAACATGAACCTAACCAATGGGAATATAAAATTGTAAAAAAAATGACAGGTAAAGATTCAACTACTTTAAAACGTTTATCTGGACCTATAACAGAGGCTAGAATTGGTATAGGAGAAAAAGTGATAACCCAAAAAGAAAAAGATGAAATAAAATTTTTAATAAAAGAAGAAGGTCTTACAGAAGAATTTGCTATGGCTTCAAAAAAAATTTAAAATATGATTGGTCTTGCCTACCATTATTTGAGTAATACATGTAATCTTTATAAAGGCATACACCCTTTAGATTGGTATACTTTTGAAAGACAAATAGATAAACTCAAAAAAAATTCTGCTACTTTAACATTCGATGAAAATATAAATTTTTATTTAAATGAGAAAAATGATTTTACCCAAAAAAAATATTTATTAACTTTTGATGATGGATTAAAAGAACATCTTAAAGCTGCAGAAATTTTATCTAAAAAGGGAATTAAAGCAATTTTTGCAATAATAGGATGCTCAACTTTTAGGAATAAAATGCCACTAGTTCATAAGTTACATTGGTTAAGATCAAATATTGAAATAAATATTCTCAAAAATAAATTAGAAGAAATAAAAGGCATAAATTTCTTAATAGATGAAAACACCAAGAAAAAAGCACAAGAAATGCATATTCATGATGATCTTGATACTGCAATCTTGAAATATAATCTAAATTTCTTAATAGATTATTCAAAGTTAGACTATGCAACTAGTAAATTAATAAATTTATATGCAAAATCTGAAAAGGAGCTTTGCAAAAAATACTTTTTAAATATTGATGAGATCAAAAAAATTGATAAACTTGGACATATTATTGCTTGGCACACAGACAAACATATACCCATGAGTAAACTTAGCAAAAAAGAGCTTAAAGGGGATTTAGATTTTGGATACGAATTTTTAAAAAAAATCAACCCAAAATCAGAAAAACATTTATGCTATCCATATGGAAGAATTGATGCATTACCATTAAAAAATTTAGATTATGTCTTATCTTCAAAGTTTAAATATGCTTGGACATTGGACAAATTAGATAAAAAATATTCTAATCCAAAATATAATAATTTTCTTTTGCAAAGAATTACTACAAACGAATTATTCAAAAACAACCTTGAATTATTTTAATGAATTTCTTGTAAGATGTAGAATTTATAAAATGTTTTTAAAAATAATGGTTAGAAAATTAAAGAATAAATTATTTAAGAAAATAACTCAATTCTTAATACTAAAAATTATTAGATTTTCCATAATAATAAAAATAAAGAGTATTTCAGTTTTATCTTTTATTATTTATTTAGCGATTTCATCTAATCAGAATTTCTTAATTTACTTATATAAAATATTAATAAAAAAAAATAAACCCTATATCATTTTTCTTGAGAAAGCTGGTTTTAATGAAGATACAAAAATTATAAAAAATACTTTTAAAGATATTGAATGTATTGGCTTTTCAAGAAGTTTTATTAAAGGTATTGCCAAGTTTTATTTATCAAAAGAAATTGATGATAATAGTTATTTTAGCTGTTCACCTATACATCATGGATCTAAGAAAAGACTATTTAACTTCTATAATGTTTTATTTCAGAAATTGCCTTCAAGGGCCAAACCAGTTGCCATATTAACAGGCAATTTTGGATATTTTCCAGAGCAAGAATTATTTAAAGCAGCTTCTAAAAATCAAATTAAAGGAATAGCAATCCACAAAGAATGTATAAAACCTTCTGGAATCTACGAATTATGGAAATATGTTTATTCTGTCAGGAGAGGTGTTTTTGGTGGTACTTTAATTCTAAATTACAATGAGATAGAGGCTGAGATACAAAGAGTTTCGCAAGTTATAGATACTAAAAAAACCAGAATGGAGGTTATTGGATGTCCTAGATTAGATGATGCACACTCACTAAGAAAAAATTATAGTTTGATTAAAAATCACCAAGTATTAATATTTGGTTTTGGTGAAAAATCATTCTTGCCTAAGATCCCTAGAAAATCACCCGAATATATTGAGCCCTATAATGAATATCTAGATAGAAATGACAAACAACTGAGTTGGGAAAATCTTATTAATGAGCTGTGCTCATCAATATATAAATGTGCAAAACAAAATCCCAGTGTTCCATTCATAATTAAACTAAAGGATGTCTACAGAGAAAATAATAAAATGATAAGTTTCTTTGATAAAAAAGAAAAACTAAATAATATTAAAATACTAACTAGTAGTAATGCTTTATCGCTTCTTAAAAATTCCTCTATTGTAATAAGCCATAGATCAACTACTTTGTTTGAGGGAATTGCGAGAGGTATACCTGTAATAATTCCAAATTTAGGTGAATGTCAAATTCAAAAATATAAGCCTTATATTTTTGAATTTTCTTCTAATGATAGAGATCTAATAACAGTAAATAATAGTAAGCAGTTGATAAAAAATTTAAATTATTTTTTAAATAAAGATCCAAAGGTAGAAATAGAATTATCAAAATCAAAAAAGAAAATTTTAGAGAAATGGATGGGTAATTCTGATGGCAAAAGTAGTAAAAGACTAATTTCAATGATGAAAAAGGAATTAAGATGACTTATTTTCCCTTCAGATATTCATTAAATATAGAGAAACAAATTCTTTGGTATTTGTTAGCAATTATTTTCTTTCGAAAGAGTTACAAAAAAATATTAGATGCTGGTTGTGGCCTTGGACAAAATATAAGGTTTTTTAAGTTTGAGGAATATCTTGGTATAGATATAGATCCAAAGAGAATTGCTAGAAATAAAGTCAAATTTAATATTAATAAAATAAATTTCAAATCACATGATGTTATTAAAGAAGCTCCTAATTTCAATAATAATTATAATTTAGTTGTTTTAATACAAGTTTTGACTAACTCATTTTTTAATACTAAAGAAGTTAAGACAGCTCTAAGAAATCTTATTGAAGTTTGTCAGGAAAAATTTGTCTTTAATACTAGCAGTAAGAATACTGACCAGATTCATGACATAAATATTTTCCTAGACAAATCAAAAATAAAATATAAGACAATAAATTATGGGATTCCTAAAAATTTGAGAAAAATAAAGTTGCCATTAATATCACAGTTAATTGCATTAATATATTTGTTATTTATTTTGATTGATAATAAAATAATGAGCAACGTAAAGATTATATATATATGCGAGATCAGATAACAATATTTTTACCTGTAGAGACTAAATCTAGAGAGTTACCATACAAGTCTCCATTAGCCTTTTTGTTAGCAAATTTAGGTTGCAAAGTTTTAATTGGTAGGCAGCAGGAATTAAGACTCTTGTGGTTTAATAAAAGAAATTTTTTTTACTTAGATAAAAGCTGTGCAAGAACAAAATACAACTTATATCGAGATATAAAAAGTTGTGGCGGAGGTATTGGAGTATTTTGTGAAGAAGGTCTAGTCTACCGAACTAAGCAGCAATATTTATCAGAAAGGATATATCAAAAAAGTTTTGACTTAATAGATATTTTCTGGTGCTGGGGTAGAAAACAATTTACCGACATAAGCGAAAAATATAATAAAAGTAAGTTAAAAATTATAGATCCTCCAAGATTATCCATAACTTTAAAATATAAGGAAGCTCTCAGATCAAAAAATAAAAAAGAGAAAAAGGTTCTTTTTCTAACAAGTTTTGGAAGATTAGATAAAAGAATTAACAATAAAAAATTAACTCAGTTAGAAATATTAAAGAAAAGAGGAACATATAACCCTGAAATTGGAGAGAAATTTTATTCGGATTGGGATAATTATTTAAAACAATATCAAAAAAAGTTTATTCATTTAATAGAAAAATTTTGTGAAAGTTTTTCTGACATAAAATGTTCAATAAGAATTCACCCTTCAGAATCTAAAGAAAAATATCGTAGATTAGTTGAAAAATACCCTAACTTAGAATTCTCCGAGTTTTTACAGATTGGTGATTCAATTATTAATTCAACACATATAATTTCCTCATTTTCAACTAGTTCTGTAGAAGCTAAACTTATCAATTCAAATTCTTATGTTTATAACCCTGATTCTGATCAAAGATATGAACCAACAATTATTAAGGATATTTGTAATTGCTATAGCAATTATGAAGAAATATTTTCTGAAGTTCTAAGTAATAAAATAAATTTCAAAGAAAATATTCATTTAAAAGAATACATATCAACTATTGAGACTGATTCAATTAATATATTAAAAAACTACGCAAATGAAATTTATAATATAGGTAAATCAATAAAATATGAAACTAACATTGTAAGCTCCTTTTTCATAAGAACAAAATATCTAATAAAGCACAATTTAAGAAATATCCTTTATTTTCTAAGAATAAAAAAAGATAGCTTAGTCGCTAAGTCAAAATGTAATTTAATTACTTCAAAAGACATTATTAAATATGGTGAAGAATTCTTATGCCAGCATGATACGTTTAGTAGGATAAAAAATAATTTTGGTATAAAAAAAATAAATAATAATGTTTTTGAAGTTTATAAATATTAGAAAATTTATAAAGAAAATTGGAAAATTTACAAAGAATTTTCCTCCACTTCATAGATTTATTGCTAACGCATTTAATTTTTACATAATATATATTCTCCCAATTTTCAGTTTATATAAAAAAATTAATTTTAAAAAAACAAAAGATATTTCAAAAATTCTTGGTCTTCAGTCAATAAGATTAATTAAATTAAATAATATCGATCTAACAAATAGAGATACTTTAAAGAAGTCATTTAAGAAAATTAATTTTAAGGAGGGTGGTTGGTGTGTATATCATAAAAATGCTTTTGATATATTAGATAAAAAATTATTTATAGAGTCCTACAGAAATAAATCTATAGGTATAAAAATACTTATTAATGATAGAGAAATTGTTTCAGATAAAAATAATACAAGTTATGGTTTGAGACCTTTTGGTAGGTATTCCAACGTAAAGGAAATACTAAGGGTTGGTAATAGAATGTTTTTGTTAAATATTGGACCAAAAATTTATGATCTTATTAGAATAGAGGATAAAAATGGTATTAGATGTTATGCATATTTAATAAGTAATATTGAAAGTAAAGATGTGGAAATTCCAAAAAAAGATTATGCTAGGTTCTTAAATTTTTTGAAAGTAGAAAAATGGTTAGAGCCTACTTGGAATACCACGTTTTTAATTGATGATTTCGATACAAAAAAGAAATCTTCAAACTTAGTTCTAAATATGAGAGGTGAAACTAAATTTTTAGACTTTCAGGCCTTTGCTATCCCAAAAGAAAATGAATATATCAATCAGATCGTAGAAGATTTTGGAGTAACTGCTTTCGGAAAAAAAAGACTTTTTTCAAATTCAAATTTTCTTTACCAAGTATTGCCAGAAGTAAATGATGGTAAGAGAGATACCTTAAAAAGATGGAAAGAATTTGACAAAATGTTCAATAAAATTAACCTATCTATTAATAACAAAAATATTCTAGATGTAGGATGTAATATAGGCATGAATTGTTATTATGCCCTTTCTAAAGGTGCCAGTTTTGTATACGGAATTGATACAAAGGAAATTTCAAATCGAGCTAACCATTTGTTAAATTCTTTAGGTGCCACGCGATATGAAATTCTTGGTTTGGATTTAAATTACTCAAAAGATTTAAATAAGATAAGTGAATTAATAGAAAATAAAATCGATTTTGTTTTTTATTGTTCAATTGATGGACATATTGGATATCCTAATCAAATAAGAAATATCCCTTTTAAATACATTCTTCACGAAGGCCATCCCAACACTAGTTTAGAAGAAAACATAAATAATTTGTTAATCAATAATTGGCTAAATTCTAATTCCTCAAATATATTGTTTAAAGAATACATATCTGATGGAGATAGTCCATCAAGGCCACTAATTCTTGCTTCAAGATAAGAATGAAGATCCATAAAATAATATTCTCCCTTCTCTCATTATTTAAGGGCGATATTTTTGCATTAAGAAAAATTTATAACCTCAAAATTGGGAAAAATTGCCGTTTAAGTAAAAATAATTATGGTGAGGAACCTTATTTAATTTCTATGGGAGATCATGTTAGCGCAATTAAAGTTGATTTTATAACTCATGATGGTTCTGTTTGGTTATGGAGGAAAGAAAATCCAGATTTAGACTTTTTCAATTCAATAGAAATTGAATCTAATATATTTATTGGACATAAATCTATCTTATTACCTGGAACTTATATTGAATCCAATGTAATAATTGGAGCAGGATCTGTTGTTAAAGGAAGATTATTAAAAAATAGTGTTTATGCAGGAGTCCCAGCCCGTAAAATTAGTTCAACAAAGGAATATTATTTAAAAAATAGCAATAAATTCAGCAATACAAAATTAATGAGCAGGAAAGAAAAACGAGAATACTTAATGAAAAATTTAAATAAATTTAAATCATGAGTTTGAAAGTTGTTCACATTATTAATGATCTAAGAAAAGGGGGCACAAACAATTGTTTTGTGAATTTGATATCAGAAATAGATCCAAATGCAACAATAATTTGTATTAATAAAAAAGATTATTATTATGATTATCTACTTTTAAAAGAATTTAAAGTTTATTATCTTGACAATTCATCAATAATTAAGTTCTTAAAGTCTTTTTATAAAATTATAAAAATTTTAAAAAAAGAAAGATGCTCAATTTTAAGTTGCTGGCTTTATAAATCTTGTTTATTTGGCGGATTTTTTGCAATGTTTTTTAGAAATAAAAAAGTTATTTGGAATATAAGACATTCCGATACCAGCTTTAATATTAAAGATTTAAAAAAATTTGCTG
>CEPL01114614.1_pt1 | contig 10723 bp, 11 predicted proteins | sample 530541 | NCBI WGS metagenome assembly CEPL01 (sample SAMEA2620339, study PRJEB7988) | marine metagenome | biome: marine biome (ENVO:00000447); feature: surface water layer (ENVO:00002042); material: "saline water (ENVO:00002010), including plankton (ENVO:xxxxxxxx)" | depth 5 m
AAAAACTTGTTGAGCTTATTAACAGTAAATATCAAAGTGTATTAACATTAAAAGTTTAATTTATAAACAACTATATAAATTTTTTTCGTATTATTTATAAATGATACGAAAACAAATTTTATTACTCTATAGATCTAAACTACGAGTTTGTAGACAAATGGGTTACACATTTGGCAACTGGAACCACACCAACACTTTAAACGATGATAAACTTGCAAAAGGCCAATTTAATAAACTTGTGAAAAAAAACAAGTTAGGTGATTTTTTATGGAATACCGTGCGAAGAAGATACAAAATAAATAGGTTTATTATTGATTATAATATGATTATGGAATGCATAGATGAAGGGTTCTCTTCGCTCAAACATATAAATTTTCTTTATCAGACTCTTCTCCAGGTAAATAACAAACCAAAACTTTTACCTTCTACGAAAAAAAAAGATTATTTTAATATATAATGAAAACTTTACAAAAAAAATGTCCTAATAAACAAAAACATAAAAAAACTAAAAAAAGAAACTATAAAAAAGGTGGCACATCCTTACGTTACACCCCTGTTGTTCATACCATGCAAGACAAAATAGACGAATTTATTAATGCCGTTGAATTAAATAGAGACCCTGGAACAAACACCCGCCCAGCTCGCACGTTCGGACACCTTACTACTCATTTAGAAACAATCCAACCTTTACAAGATTTTACTGCTGATGATATCAAGAAAATACATTCTACTGCTGAAATTAGATACGATTATCTTTCTTCAGAAATAGAACAACTTATAACCAGAAGAAACAATCTTGGTATGTTTCTTCCTCGTTTACATGATTTTATAGACGATTTTGAAAGACAAGGTCAAATGCCTCAAAATATTGGTTTTCCTGGACTTACTATACCACGTTTTTAGTTTCATTTTATGTTACAACAAACCTATTTTAATATTTCATTTATGTTTGATACCGTCCATTCTTCCTTTTCTTTCATTAAACACTTTTCCCATTCCCATACATCATACCGGTCTGAAGTTCTATACAATACTCTTACTTTTTGTTTTAATGGACCTACATATACATCCCATAAATCACTTGCGCTACTTTTTTTCATTTCCGTTGTAATTAACTCCATATCTACTAATCCAAATAAATTATTATTTGTATTAGCCTGTCCTACTTCAATCCAACTTGTTAAAATTTTAGGTTCCAATTCTTCCAATTCCACAATACACTTATTTTTAGAAAACTTGTTTATATAATTAATTGCGTTTGATAATTCAGGCGTTGTATAATTTACACGTAAAAAATCCTTCTTTTCCAAAAAATGACTGTAAATTTTTTTATATCCCTGTAGAGCTCCCTTCTCAAAATCTAACTTGTTTATCTTCGTCTTTTCATTTATTTTTTCATCAAAACCATTCAATTTATTATTTGGTTTACTATTTGTTATTATTTTCCTTACTGCTTTTTGTGAAGTCCAGCCCCACGGATACTTATTAATATTAATATTTTTTAATACATATTTATTTTTTAATTTTTTTAATGGAAATAATTTGCAATTCATCTATTTATTATAACCATATATTTTATATATTATTTATGAATAACCTTATTAATACACCAAGCCCTATAAATAGATCCTTTACTACTATTGACGATCGTGACGATTTCATACCCATTTTTAGAACTCCACCAAGACCTACAAGAAGAGGAGTTAGACGACCACGCATTTCTGATATAAGTATGCCTCAACCCTTACAATCAAGTCCTCTTATATTCCAAACTCCTAGACCTGCTTTACCTCGCAGAAATAGAAATCCTTTTTCTATTAGACAACCTCTTTTTCCTACTCGTAAAATTGCAGGAAAAAATAAACGCAAATCTAAAAAAAGAAAAAGAACCTTAAAAAATAATAGTTTCAAAAATAAAAAAAGAAAATTATAATCCTCTTTGATACTCTTTAATCAAACAACAAAAATCTCTGCATATATTAATGATTAACCTCTTTAAAAATTTCTTAAAACATCCAAAGATTGTATCACTTTTTATTTCTATTGCTGTGTTTTCCATCATTTATCTTATTTTAGACGATAATCACTTTAGCGGAGTTAATTATATTAAAGAAAAAATCAAAGAAGAAGTTATCAAGAAAAAAGTAGAAAAGAAAATCGAAGACGATACTGGTTTAGAAGGCTTTTCTGGTTATGAATATTCCAACGTAGACCAACAACTTACTGAAACCACCGAAGACGTCAAAAAAGAAATTGACAAAAAAGAACTCGTTCCTGAGAAACTTGATGTTCCTATTTACCAAAAATTTTACAACCGCATCTACTTCTCTATTTCTACTGGCACCCTTCTTGGATACGGTGATATTTACCCTACTACCAATATTTGCAAACTTATCGCTATGATTCAAAGTCTATTTACTATTTCTCTCATCGTATATTAAATAAATATGCTATTATGATACTATATTTATTAATTATTTACAGTGCGTAATAAACTCCTTGTCCGATTTTGCTACACTTGTCAAATACCTACTTTTTAAAATCTTCTTTATTATTTCATTCAATTCTTTCAAACTTGCATTTAACCTTAACAAATGATTGTTTTTTATATTATACAACCGAAACACCTTTTCCTCCTTATTTGGTCTCATTTCCCACAACCAAGCATAAATAATCAACTGCAACTTATGGTCTATCGTTAATTCACTTGTTGTTTTTATTTCCCATACCGTTGTTTCTGTTATCAAATCTACACGAGCTGAAAAACGAAACTTCTTTTTCGGTATATAACTTCTCGTTTCCTCATCTATCTTTGTATATAAATCTTCGTTTTTATATTCATATATTGAAGCCTCTGCAGATGGCTCCTCTTTTTGACAATCATAAGCTATCGTATTTTTTAATCTATCTAAGCTATTTTTGACTACCGACTCCGTCAACCAGTTATAATCTTCTTCGTCTATTTGCTTTAAACGATAATACAAACTCTCTTGAATTGCGAAATTTATACTTGCCATCTTTAAATAATCCGTTGTTGATGTAATTACCTCCGGTAATTTCTGTATATGCTCTAAAATAAACATATCTAATTGTGTGCCGTTATATTTTGTTTCATCTATCATATCATACAATACCGAATCCTCTAATCTCATTTCTTCATAACCACCAAATATACATTTCAACTCGTCATAATACATAGCTGGTATCGCTATTCCATTTAAATCACTTACTTCTTCATAGTATCCATTTTTCGTTTCTATTACATTTGGAATATCTAATTCATCTCCACTTTCGCTTTCACAAATAAACATCTTATCTACTAAATTTGATAACTCCTCTATTACCTCTACAGGAATAAACTTAATTAGTTCTGTTGGAGTTACAAACTCATGAACATATTCTTCTTCTGGTTTATCTGAAAACAAAGACTGTGGTGTCCCACGAAAATCTACATACGGTTCTTTTTTCATCTCTATATGCGATTTCTTTAAAAATTGCAAAGGCCCATCATATTTTCCCGTATCTCCTTCTAACAAATATAGGCCCTTTTTGGCTCTTGTTGCCGCTACATATATCGTATTAGGACAAACCTCTTTTGATAAGTTTCTACCATAATACGTAAAATAAGATTTATCAAAATTGGCTACAAATACATAGTCTCGCTCTCTTCCTTTTACACTATGAAAGGTTGAAAATACAATCTTGCCTTTACATACTCTTTCATCTCCTCCTTCTAACTCTAATAATGGCACATGACAAGCTATATTCTTCTGCACTAACATATTTTCTAAACGCCTTATTATGCTTTTACTTCCTTTCACAGAAGGACCCAAAATAAAAATATCCTGCGCTTTTACTCCCTCTTCAAATAACTTCATTATACAGCCATACACAACTCTAAGTAACATCGTTTTAGAATTACGAATATATTTCACCTTTTCATCACTTCTACACGCATTCATTCTTTCGTGACCTATCATTACATTATTTACAAAATCCGATATTTCGTTTGTTATTCTGTATGACATTTTCATCGTGGCTTTTACAAAAGTTCTCTTTTTTAAAAACTTTGTATTCCATATTTCAGGAACCAAAGAAAGATAACGACTATCTGAACCTTTAAATTCATACAATCCCTGCATTACATCTCCGAGAACCAATAACACCACCTTTTGTTTTAAATCTTTCAAATATTTCAAAACGAATCTAAAATATAAATTCGTCATATCTTGTGCCTCATCAATAATTAACACATCAATTGAAGGTATCGGTCTTACTGGTTTCATATTTACCTTTAAAACCTTATACATCTCTACATCCGTATATCCGCTGTTAGAGTAATAACTAAAGCATAAACTATGATATGTATGAATATCCAAATTATTTAGTTCACGAGCCTTTATTTTTTCACGAACCTCGTGTTTTAAAGCCTTATTATAGGTGATTTGTAGCATTTGTTTATCTTTCAATCTTTCTGCTAGAGCTAAAATTGTGGTTGTTTTACCTGTTCCTGCAACTGCATCTACAAATACATTATTATCGTTAGCTATTTGTTCCACTATATTTTGTTGCTCTTGATTGAGTTCCATAATGTAATAAATATATAATTATACACGAATATATTTAATACCATTTATTTTATACTTTGTGTTATTTATCAACAACAACTTGCTTTATTATATTCCTCGCTATCTTATCGTTGTTTTTATCATACTCTTCTTTATCTCCAGGACCCAAAGAATTTAAAGTTATTTGTGTTAATTCTGCATTTTCTCTGGATTCCATATCCATACACTTTGGGTGCTCCATTTGCCACTGTGGTATTTGTTCCACATTTTTATTTGTTACTGAATCAATAGCTGATTTTAACTTTTCTTTGTTATCATCTTTGGTCCACTTATCGTCATTTTTAATATAAAGTGTTTCTCTTTTACTATCCGTGCAGTGAATAGGACGTTCTGTTTCATCCATATTCTTTAAAGCATTTACAAATATACGGCTTATTCCGTTTACATGACCTAATCTCCCTGTTTCCTCTAAGTCTTGCAATTGCAACTGCAAACTTTCTAAAAAATCTGTGATGTTTAATGCATTTTTACATTTATCATTCAAAAACACATTTAAATTAAATTGGTTGTTATTGGTATTATTTGTTGTATTTCCAAGTTTACCTTCCTCAACAGCAGTCAATAATGTTTTGTTCGTTTTATTTTGTTCTTCTTGAAATTTAAGATTTTGTTCTTGAAATTTAAGACTTTGTTCTTGTAGTTTCATATTATCTTCATGCATTTTAAGATTTTGTTCTGCCACTTTATTTTGCTGATCAATTATATCCAAAAGCATCTTTTCTCTTGCTGTCATAGGTTCTCCATCTATTATAGGTTCTCGTTTTTCTTCTATTTTTGCTATTTCTATACTATTAGTTTCTTCCTGTTCTTCTTTTACATAATTGCATTTCTTTTTGTGACTATGTAAGCTTTGTCTATGCTTATATTCTTTTCCACAATCACACTTAAATACAAAAGTGGTAAAATCGGAAGTATCTGTGTAAGTCTTTGTAAGGATTCTATGTTTCCGAGTCAAAATATGCTTTTCATAATCACTCTTTTTACTGCTTCTATAGTCACATACTTCACATTCAAAAATACGTGGCGACTTTTTTGCGATTTTTTGAGACATTTTTTGTAAGTCTTTGTAAGTATAAAATACTTACAAAAAACTCTCTAAACTGTTTTTTTTTAAAAAAAAATAAAAATTCAAAAAAAAAATTCAGTAACAAATTTTTTAGACAACATTCAAAATAGCTGCATAATGGTCTAAAACCAAAAAACACGTTTTTTTTTGATCTAGAAAGTACATCCTATATTCTGAAATTGGACATTTATAAATGTCCATTTTCAAAAAATCGATCTGAAGTTTCAAACAAAAAAATAATAGCTTTTTTCTAAGACTGAGTATCTATAATATCTATATATGTATAGTTATTATACACCATAATGGAGTTATTGTTTAAATTTGTCAAATACAATTAAAAAAGAGAATATTTTTTGGAGAACCTCGGTATTTTTGATATATAACAAATCATAAAATGATTGGATGGACAATAGACCTTGTAGAGTGATTTTTCTGTATTGGTTGAAATGTTTTTTACTTGTAAAGAGAACTTTCTCTTCAGAAAAAGGAGCTGGGAAAATAGAATTGAGCTTGTAGAGTCTAAGTTCTCTAATAATTTGCTTTTTATTCATTTATTAAATAACTGTGTTATATAATAAAATTAAACTTTAATATCCATAATTAGACGAAGAATGAGAGTAAATACAACGGCATGGACGAGTAATCCAGCAATAGTAGGACATCCAGCGGGGTTGGCAATCTTAATAAACTTCCCTAAAACAGCTTGGACGAGTTGATAGGTATAAGGATTAGCAATCAAGAGGAAAATAACTGTGGTAATAAGTGTGTATTTCCACTTTTGAAGGTTGCTAGAGGCAGGAGCGGGGGCAGGTTCAGGAGCGGTTTCTTTTTTTCCCATTATACACTATCTAAATATTTTATAAATCGTAAAGCATTTTTAGTGTTAAACAAAAGGAGAAATTAGTAAAGTTAGTATCTAAAATCTTACCATATTCATCAAATAAGCGAACACGAATGCGTTGTATATCAACAGGACCAAAATAGTTACGAGGGATAGTTAAAAAGGTCATTTTGTTTTTTTGAACCTCATTAAAATGAGAACCTTCTATGGAAATACGAGCTAAAACATCATTATTTAAAACAGATTCATTAAAAACACTAATAAATTGGTTATTTGTGCTTTTGTTAAAATCGTCAATAGATAAGTATACATAACGCTGTATATTGGTGTTAATAATTGATTCAGAAATATAAGAAAAACAACCTGTATAAGATGGTTTAATAAAACCGAGAACGTAACCAATTTTAGTTGTAATATGTGTAAGCATATCAGATTCACAATTGATATTTTTTGTAAAATCCATTACAACTTCATTAACAACAAAAATAGAAGTTTCGTGGATACCTAAAGATACTTTACCGCTTCCAGAGCCGTCAACTTGTAAATCAACATTAAAACGTAGATAAGAAAAAATATCCTCAGGATGAATAAGTTCTCCGTTCTCGCCTCTTGGAGTAATAAGTTGATTTAGTTTATCAATTAGTTGAATAGGAGTGTAGTTTCCATCAGGAACAATAAAGACTTTTTCAGCAATAAGAGGCTGACTATCGGTATTTAAATAACTAACCCATAAATATAGGAAATTGTTGCCATTTGCAGCCGAAATACCATAAAAAGTTAAAGGCATTTCTATGTTAGAGAGTTCCATAGAAACAACTTTATTAAGTTTAGAAGAAAGTTGAAAGGTAAAATCAGAACTTTGTGTATTAACAAGACTAGAACGAAAACGAGTATCAATATTTAAGCATTTTGTAATTACACGATTATCAAGCGGATTAAGTTTTCCTGGAAAGATTTCGCTTGGCTGTGTATAAATAAATTGAGTAGGTTCTCGTTTAATCATATCGTTTTCTCTAGAGTCAAGTTTACTGACAACTTCAGGTTTGTAATTATTTGCGAGTAGATAGGAGTTTGTATTTTCTTCTTCTAGAGAACTTAATAAAAATTGTTTGCCTTTTTTTAAAAAAGCGATTAAATCGCCCTTTTTAGATTTATTCACTAAACCACTCTGTAGAAGTTTGGTTCTAATATTATATTCGTTTTCTTCAACTTGGTGTTTGGTATAATTTTTTTTTAATTTAAAAAAGCTTTCTAATTCGTGTTTACTATAATTGTTTAAATCCAAGTCAAGATTTTCCATTTACTATACTATGTAAAAATATTTATATGTTTGTTTAATTACTTATATTTAGATAAATTCGTTTAAATATTAAAGTTGTAAAAAATCTTTTATTCGTATTTAATATAGAAGATGTCAGCAAGTGATTATACAGCAATGCAAAAATTAAGAAATTTATATACTGTAAATTATAATACAATACCAGGATGTGCTGGCGGCTGCCATGACCCAGCAAGCCAGATAAGTTATTATGGAGTGCCAGGGCAAATAAGCCATACTCATCCCAATTATCCTATGGTGCCTACAAATCACCATCAACAATTTCCTATTCAAGGGACTCATCAACATCAAGCAGTTCATACTCATAATCCATATGGCACACACGGACATGTAGTAGAACATAGCCATCAACCATCAACAGATGCATCTTGTAATTTATATTACACAACAACAGCAAGAAAATATTATGTAAATCCAGTAGAAGGTGGAGGAACAACAGTAAATGTATGTTCTGGATTATTATTTGTAAAAGGAAATCCAGTATATGTATCAAATTACGATTTAAGCGGAAATTATTTCAAGGCAGTAATATCTGAATATAACAAAGATACTGGAGAAATAACATTAAAGAACATAACCAATATAAGAGGACAGTTTAATGGAGAATACACCTATACAATAAGTATTATATTTGAGAACCCCGAGTTATTTGAATTACAAGAACAGATGGCATATTTATATAAATATGTATTTAATATTAATTTAGTAACAGATACATCCTATGTAACACCTCCTTTAGAATTGGTAGATATAGAAAAGGGAGCTGTAAATTTATATTTATACTTTTTTGGAATTAATGTCAGAAATGAAGATTCAAATTATGCACAGACGAGTGAATATTTAACAACTCTCATAGATAATTTATATTTATATTTCTTTGAGGTAGATTTAACAAAGACGACAACATTTACACTTGTTGAGGGAAAAACAAATACATCTACCCTATTAAATAAGGTGTATGGATTATACGAATATTTCTTTGAAATTAATTTAGCAACAACCCCAAGTTTTAATCCAAACTCTTTATCCATATAATTAGATAAGATCCTTTATTTTTTATTCATACTATATATATATATTATGAGTAAAACTCCGATTAAAAATTTAGGTGTAACAGGAACATTTTCTGTAACAGGTCAAGTTGCCGTATCGGGTGGTGCTACCTTTGGAGGCGATATAAAGATTAATAACACAACTCTTAATGAAACCAAATTAGCACAATTAGTAAGTGGAAATGCTATTGGAAGCACCGGAGCAACTGGTCCTGAAGGTTCTGGTTCAACCGGACCTACAGGTGCTGCAGGTGGCGCAGGAGAAACAGGTCCTACTGGTTCTGCTGGTGTAGCAGGAGTAACTGGACCCACCGGCGCAAATGGCGCCCAGGGTATTAATGGTGATAAGGGTCAAGCCGGCGATACTGGTCCCACAGGTAGTCAAGGTGCAACTGGTCCTGGAATAACTGGAGCAACAGGTATCCAAGGAGTAACCGGAGCAACAGGAGCGCAAGGATTACAAGGACCCACAGGTCCCGAGAGTGGTCCAACAGGTCCCACAGGAGCAGTAGGTCCTCAAGGTCCTGGTGCTGGTGATACCGGTATGAAGGGAGACACAGGACCTACAGGGCCTGGCATAACTGGTCCTACAGGAATTATGGGAGCAACAGGACCTACAGGAATTGTAGGTGCAACAGGGCCCACAGGAAGTGGTATTACAGGAACAACTGGAGCAACAGGACCTATTTCATCGGCAGTTTCTCCTGTTCCAGAAGATTGGAATTTTGTAAGTGTCCAGTCAAATTCTGGATATGAAGGACAAATCTATATTGCCTTCCACCCAACAAGTTTCCAATATTTGATGTATGTATACTTTGTAGCTAACGGAGTAGGTTCTTGGAGAGTCAACGCATTCAGTACTCCTTAAAAAGACAGATTTAGCTGAAAAGTCTAAGGAAAAATAAGTGTTTTGAGGTAAATATCAAAATAAAGTGTGTATAAATTATATATACACTTTATGTCGTTTATCAGTACTTCTTCAGGTGTAGGTCCCACAGGTCCCACGGGTCCACAAGGCGTAACGGGTGCAACAGGCCCTTTGGGTGTTCAAGGTAACACCGGACCAACTGGTCCAGGAGTAACAGGACCTACGGGTCCAGGAAAAGCAACAAATTTCGATCTTGATATCTCTATGAACAAGAGATTGAAAGTAATTGGTAAGACAGATATACTTGACGATCTTGATATTCACAGTCGTTTATTCGTGCAAAGAAATGTATTTTTTTACAGAGATATTATTACATCAGCTAATTTAACTGTTTCAAATATTACATCAACTGGATTTATCAACGGTCATTATCAAGATAATTCCATTCCAAGAAATGCTATTTCAGAGTATGGTAAGTTTTTCCAAGATGTAACATTCCCCGAAAGAATGTTTGTAACAAAAGACGCATCTTTTGTAGGTCACGCAAGTTTTGGTGATGTATCATTTAATAAGCGTGTAGCATTTCCAGATAAGAGTATTGATGGAAGAGCTATTATAGGTGGAGTAGTAACAGATGTTGATTTTGTAAATGATGTTTCCATGAATAAGCGTTTGTTTATTGAAGGAGATGTTTCCTTAAACTCTAACTTATTTTTGGGTTTAGATGCAAGTCTTAACAAAAATTTGGCAGTTGCTGGAGATACAGATTTAACAGGAAAATTATCGGTATTAGGAAGTGCATCTCTTGTAGATGTAAGCGTAAATGGAGCATTAGATGTATCTGGAGATTCTGTTTTACAAAATAAGCTTACTGTTAAGGGTGAAACAACAACAGAAGACCTTAATGTAAACAAGGTTCTTTACTTAGA
>CEPL01053946.1_pt1 | contig 10719 bp, 8 predicted proteins | sample 530541 | NCBI WGS metagenome assembly CEPL01 (sample SAMEA2620339, study PRJEB7988) | marine metagenome | biome: marine biome (ENVO:00000447); feature: surface water layer (ENVO:00002042); material: "saline water (ENVO:00002010), including plankton (ENVO:xxxxxxxx)" | depth 5 m
GGCTTAGTGGTATAGCACCTCATTGGTAATGAGGAGGTCGCGAGTTCGATCCTCGCCGGTGGCTCCACCATCAAATCGACTTTTGATCGTCTTTTGCTCGGTAAACATTAAGAGTTGTCGGGATTGAATTTGTTGTGAAGAAGGGGACTTCTTCGGATGGGAAATACATGAGCACTACTACTGAAAAGAAGAACGATACGAAGGCACGCATCAAAGAACTGCAAACCCAAGTCGACGATTTGAAAGAACTTGTCAACACACTACTCTCTGTCATTGTTGAAGAACCAGATGGTGTTCACAGCGGTTCTGCACCAACAGGCGGGCATCCACTCGCCAACACCTGCATGTGATCAACCTTTGATGACGGCCATTGGCTCGAGGCGTAAAACCGGACGTGCAAGGTTTGCTCGGCTTGTATTTTCGATGACTTGATCCACATTCTTGTATGCTTCTGGAGCTTCCTCGGAAAGAATATTCTTTGTTGCAGCTTGTACAACAATTCCTTTGTTGCGAAGTTCGTTTTCCTTCTGTTCAGCGTTGATTTGTTTCCTTGCAGCTGAGCGGGATAATGCTCTTCCTGCTCCATGACAAGCACTCCCGAATGCTTGGTTTTGTTGTGTTCTTGGCCCTGCCATCAGCCATGAGCCGCGACCCATATCACCAGGAACAACCACAGGTTGGCCCGTATCCGAAAAGGATGCATGAACATCGGGTTGATTGCCACTAAACGCTCTTGTTGCACCCTTCCTGTGTACGACACATGTGCAGTTTTTTCCGTGAATGACATGGTCTTCAATTTTGGCGATGTTATGCGATACATCGTAGAGGGTTGACAATTCGACTTCTTCCCCGAGTTCAGCCTTCAAACCCTTGAACAAACGGTCCGTAAGGACAGCACGATTCGTAAAGGCAAAATTGGCTGCGGTTTTCATATCATTGAGATAGGCTTGACCTTGCTTGGAATGGATTGGTGCAGATGCGAGTTGACGATCGGGTAAAACGTAACCCCATTCCTCATCAATCCAATCGTTTCCTCGTTGCTTAAGTCGCAATTCCAACTGGTGAATGTGGTCACTGCACACTTGGTGGCCGAGTCCGCGGGAGCCAGAATGAATCATTGCTACAACCTGATTCTCAGAAAGATTCCAATGTTGCGCAGTCTCAACATCAACGATTTCTGAAACCCGTTGTAGTTCGAGGAAATGGTTGCCACTTCCAAGCGTACCGAGTGCCTTCATGCCTCTTTGTTTTGCTCGATGACTGATGGATAACTCGTCAACCTCAAACGAACCATTCGACTCGACTGTGCCTGTAGCATGATGTTGTTCAACATCGATGGATTCAAGTTCACTCAATCCTCCACGTAAAATCAGATTCAGCTTGGATTCTGACAAGTCAATACCTCCTTTGCCTGAACCACCAGCAGGTATTCTGCCGTTCAAACGACGTGCCAATTTTTCGAGGTTCGGGATGTCGTCCGCTTCTAAATTAAGAGCAACAGCTCGTACACCACAATTGATGTCAAAACCAACAGCACCAGGAGAAATTGCACCGCCCTGTTCGCCATGTTCGACATTGGTTGCCACAACGCCTCCGATGGGAAGACCATATCCGTAATGCCAATCGGCCATGCCCCAAGCGGTTCCAACCACACCGGGAAGTTCCGTTGCATTCATCAGTTGAATTGGCCCACGTCCGTCTTGATAATTTTCGATTTCTTCCATGGTTGAGATGATGGCTGCATCAACTTTCATTCGGTTGTGCGCTTTGATTCGAACAACACCCGGCGACGACAAGTCGACGTGCTTGGTCCAATCAGCAGCCATGGTTGTCGTTCAACCTCTTTCTTTTGATGATTTCCACTTTTGCACACCAAATAAAGGGAGGGTTGAAAGGACGGAATACCCCCCGCAGAAATGGAGGCGTTCCAATGAGTCTACCCCCGATTGACTTGGCAGTGTTCCATGACAATGGTTACACTCGGCATCAATGCCGTATCACTGACTTGTGGTTCTGGACATGCGATCCCCAACGGACGACCTGCGGAGATACTCACGAAGATGAATATTCCTTTATTGGAAAACCACTTATCGAGGGATTCGAACAACGTGGTCGTGCTTTGAAAGATGCAATGCGAGAAGCCTTCCTATCGTTTTTTGAAAAACATCAACATCATCGTGTTGAGCCCTATCCTGTTCTTGCACGATGGCGCGATGATATTCACCTCACCATCGCATCGATTGCAGACTTCCAACCTCACGTGACCTCAGGCCAAGTGGCGCCTCCGGCGAACCCGCTCACCATCTCACAACCGTGCATTCGTTTGACGGACGTTGATGCTGTTGGTCGTTCAGGTCGACACTTGACGACGTTCGAAATGATGGCTCACCACGTTTTCAATCGACCTGATGATGGCGAGATGTACTACTGGATGGAAGAATGCGTTGCTTACTGTCATTCCATGCTAACCGAAACATTCGGGATTGACGAAAAGGAAATCACCTACGTGGAGAATCCATGGTGTGGTGGAGGGAATGCAGGCCCTGCAGTCGAAGTCATTGTTGGCGGTCTCGAACTTGCAACGCTGGTGTTCATGAATCTCGAAGAATCGGACGATGGTGACATTGAACTCAAAGGAGATCGCTACAAAGAAATGCCACTGCAAATTATCGATACTGGCTATGGCCTTGAGCGATTTTGTTGGGCTGCTGCAGGAACACCCACCATCTACGAAGCGATTTACCCCGAAACGGTTGCTTGGCTCAAAGATCTGTCTGGCTTCTCAGATGTCGTCACCCGATGGCCTGATTTGGATCTCGATCAACTCCTTGGTGAGATGAGCCGTCTCAATGGAATAATGAACATCGAGCCCGGTGTTGATGCAGACGAACTTTCTCAGCTGTTCATCGCTCGTCTCGGACAACGTGGCGTTGATTTGACGAAAGAGCAATTCATGGCCATTACCGAGCCTTTGTCGCGTGTCTATGCCATTCCGGACCACCTTCACGCCTTGACGCATATGCTCGGAGATGGACTCGTTCCATCCAATGCAAAAGCTGGATACCTAGCACGTATGCTTGCCCGTCGAATTTTAAGAATGCGTGATGATTTAGGAATGGACGTATCACTTTCTGATCTCATCAACCATCATCTTGATGTCAACATGAGTGGGCATGAAATGAAACAAACAAGGGATGGACTCTTGACCATCATGAATCTCGAAGAGGAACGTTACAGCGAAGTGTTGAGGAAAGGAACCAATCTGATTCAACAGTCCTTGAAATCTGTTGACCAAGGTGCTGAAGAATTACCGGATGAGTTGCTCTTCCAACTCAATGATTCGCATGGGTTACCTCCTGACATGGTCATCAACATGGCACAGAAGAGTGGATGGACACATTTGCGACTCCGAACAGGTTTCTCTGCGGAAATGGCTGAACGACATGCTAAGATGGCAAAGGCTGCAGCCGCAACAAGCCAACAATCCTCACTCGTTGATCAATTACCGGTTCTTCCAGAAACGGTTCCTTTGTACTACAATGATGTTCAACAACGGAGTTTCGATGCGAGCGTGTTGGCTTCCATCCCTCTTGTTGGGGGGGTTGGGCCTGAAGGGGCGACACATGCAGTTGTTCTCTCTGAAACTTGTTTTTACCCTGAAGGCGGAGGTCAAGAAGGGGATTATGGGTCACTTACGACAGACGGAACCTCACGTCAAGTTTTGGACACGCAGAAGGAACAGAACCTTATCCTGCATCTCTGTGATGGCCCCCTTGAAATCGGGGACCTTGTTCACGGAACCATTGACTGGCGTCGACGGAAGCAGCTGATGGATCATCATACTGCTGTCCACATCGTAGGAGGTGCTGCACGACGCATTCTTGGCCCTCACATCTATCAAGCAGGAGCGAACAAATCAACAGAACTTGCTCGTCTGGACATCACACATTACCGTCGGCTTACTCGTGACGATTTGGATGCCATTGAAATTCTTGCAAACGAAGTTCTTGGACAGGTTTCTCGTACTGAAAAGACCATCCTTCCTCGCCATGAAGCTGACAAGAAACATGGATTTGACCTCTATCAAGGAGGTGCTCCCAAAGGCAACGAAATTCGCGTGCTCCGCATCTCTGACCACGATGTACAGGCTTGTGGTGGAACACATCATGATGAGCCTGGCCAAATCGGATCGATTCGCGTGGTACGGTCCACTGCGGTTCAAGACGGTGTCGAACGTCTCCATATCGTCGCTGGTGAGTCCGCACTCAAGTTTGCTCGTGAACAAGACGAATTGCTCCGAGCAACATCGCAAACATTTGCTGTCTCCTCAGAAGACCTTCCGAAAACGGCAGAGCGTTTCTTCTCCGAGTGGAAAGAACAACGTAAGCGCATTGAACAACTCGAGGCAGAAATCGTTCGACTTCGAACCTCGGGCGGTGGAGATGATTCAATGACCATTGACGGCGTTCGTGTCGTTATCATGGAAGTTGAAGGGAACTTGAAACAGTTGACTTCGATGTTGCAAGAACTTACACGTGACGCTGCAACACCGACACTCGCAGTGTTGGGTTCCAAGGAAGGTGGTGGTAAACTCATGGTTGCATGTACAGAAAATACGATTGCAGCAGAACGTTACAACGCAGTTGATTTGCTTCGCTCCATCATTCCAAACATCAAGGGTGGCGGTGGTGGTCGTCCAACCATGGCTCAAGGTGGAGGTTCGGATGCAACCGGTCTGGATAATGCATTGCAAGCCGCGAAAGACCTTGTTCAATCATAAAGCGATTCTAGTGCCAATCTGTCAAATTCAGACGCAGCATTTTCAATGGCATCGTTCAGACTGAACCAGGCCGCAGCCTCGATTTCTCCTTGTTTCAATTTCAGTTCTTCAATCGACCCGTTCCATCGTCCACAATATGTGAAACTGACAAACGATACACCGTCTCTGAAGAAAGATCGTTGCGTGATGACAGGTTTACGATTGTCGAGTTCAATGAGAATTCCTAACTCTTCCTGTGTTTCTCGAACGCATCCCTCTGCAGGTTCTTCACTGTGATTCATGTAGCCTCCTGGTAAACCCCAGTATCCTTTGAAAAAACCTCTCTCAACCTTTGCCATGAGAATCTCCTTCTTGTTGTTGCGAATTATGACCTTGGATACGAGACGATGAAGAGAACGGTAGACCGCTTCTCGTGCTACTGGGTGAACAGCGTTGTCGGAGACGACTTTGTCTTTCCAGGTCCAATGCTCGGGCCAATCCATTTCTGGTTCACCGTGCAAGACTGTGTATGTCTCATTTCCAAACCGAAGATCGGTTTCACGACCTGCTGTCCATGATATTCCATGATGTTCAACTTCCTCAGGTGTTGGGAATCGTAGCAAAATTTCGTTTGTGTTCCGGCCCATGATGCAATCTTTGGGTCCATCACCATTCTCATCCACCAGCAGAAGTTTTCCGTCGTGTTCGAGATAGACGACGGTTCTCGGGTGCATGGTCCTTCCTTGACTTCTCCCTTCATGAAGCCTCGTCTTTGATGGAATGGGTTGAAGTAGGACTTTGCCCTCGTTGAATCATGCACGTAGAAGACATTCGTCCAGAGGGCTGGGCTTGCACATACCTCGTCGCAAACAACGGTGAAGCCGTTCTAATCGACCCTGTGTATGACTACATCAAGCATTATGAAACAGTGCTTGCAGAACGAGACCTCAAGCTCGCAGCATGCATGGCAACACATACCCATGCCGATCACATCACCGCCTGCTTTACGCTTAGTGAGGACCGAAGCATTCCGTTTTACATGTGGAAGGATACTGCCTCTCTTGGTGTAACGGATTACATCGATGAGGACTCCACCATTACCATTGCTGGTGTGGAGTACACATTCCTTCACGTACCAGGGCACACGCAAGATTCTGTGATTATTTGCATTGATGGTCACATTTTTACTGGCGACTTTTTGTTCAACGGTGATGCTGGTGTTGGACGTGATGACCTGCCTAGTGGTCGTCTTCTCGAACACTGGAATTCAATACAGTCGCTTTCTGTGTTGCCCGATCATGTACTCGTCTGCAGTGGTCATGAACCACCAGGGACAGAGTTGCAAACACTCGGATGGAATCGTGAGCACAACCCAATCTTGACCATGGCCTCGTTTGAGGAATTTGTGGAGTGGCAAACTCAAACAGCCGAAAAGCTCGGCTCTGTATCGAAAATCAAAACCGCCCTCCCGGCAAACATATTCGCAGAAATTCCTGATGACATTCCTTGGCTTTCACAGTAAGTGCAAACACATTTGAAGTGCCTTCTCGTCGGTTGAATATGTCCAAATTGCAACGTAAGAAAATCCACTTGGTTTTTTTCCTTCAATTGGTATTCCTGCTTTCACTGTCGTCACCTCTTGTACAAGGTACAAACCCATACGGTGACGTTAGTAAAATGGACGCAGCTCTCGAGTCCGCCTTGCAATCGGCACAAGATGTCGATGAATCCTTCGAGGTGATCTTCCAACTCCATTCGCCTGTGACAGATGCTGATTTGGCTTACTTCTCTAAGATTGGAGCGACGCACCTTCACGAAGCGAAACTGATTGATGGTGGATTAATTGAAGCCCCTACGGATGTTCTTAGAAAACTTTCAAACTGGGAACGAGTCGAATATCTTGAATTAAACCGTGAATTGGATTTCTTCTATTTGCCGCCTGATTGGGGTGGTAATCCGACGGATCCCTCCCTTATGATGCATGAAACAACACATGTCGTTCGAGCAACAGACGCATGGCACCGAGCCATCATCGATGTCAATGGAAATGTACAGTTTGAAACGGACAATGCTTTCACCGAATGGGACGGAGATGGAACCGCTGTTGTCGACCTCGATACTGGTGTTGATGCGGGCCATCCAGACTTCGATTATCTTGAACCTTGGACTGGTGAGAAAGTGATCTACTCCGCAAAATGGAATGGCGTTTGGACAGAAACTCGAAACTCCGACACATCCTCAGGACACGGAACACACGTCGGTGGCACCATTGCAGGAAACGGTGATGCATCTGCTGGACGAAGAGCAGGCGTTGCGAAGGGTGGACAAATGGTCGCATTAGGAACGGGCGATGGCGCCTCCATCTTTGCTGCAGAGCAAGGTCTCGAGTGGACGTTTGAACACTCAATTCCATCGCAAAACCCGTATCATATTCGTGTTGTATCGAATTCATGGGGGACAGACGGTGATTACGATCCAAACGGCGCTATCGCTACAATCACTGACAGACTCACTTTCGAAAACGGTGTTGCCGTTATCTTTGCCGCTTCCAATTCAGGTGGCTCAGGTGGTGGAGGCGAATGTGGTGGAGATTTGCGAACAAACGTGTACGCCAACACGCCTTCTGCGATCTCCGTTGCTGCTCTGACCCATGACGGAACTCAGGTCACTTCGTTTTCTTCAAGAGGTTGTATGAATCAACAGCATACATGGCCCGATGTCGGCGCTCCAGGACGTGACATTTGGGCGACAGCTCCTCGTGGAACCGCCATCGACGCAAGCACTCGGACGCAGGGTGACCTGTATTACATGGCCATCTCAGGTACATCCATGGCAACCCCTCACGTTGGTGGCATGGCTGGAGTTATTCTCGATATCGCACCATCCTTGGGTGTCGCAGATTATCATCGCGAAGATCACGATGAAGGTGATAGCCTCGTCGGGGGTGAGGGTACTGCTGCATATGGGCAATTTGAAGATTGGGATACAGCCAACTATTCACGTGTTCACGAACTTGAATTGATTCTCGAATTAACGGCTCGCTACGAAGGAATGGAAAATTCTTGCGAAGACGGGAACAGTGAAGATTCATGCAACGATATTCCGGAGGAATGTTATCGTTCGGCAACTGGTGAATGCCACGATTGGAGAATTGGGCACGGATTGACGGATGTCGATGCGGCTATGGCATTGGCACGAACACTTCAACTCATGCGCGACCAAGATGGCGACGGTTTCGTTGATCATCCCGAATACACAGTTTGGGATGCATGGGCCATTTACGAATCCATGATGGTTGAAGCATCCATCCCTGTTAACACAGACCGAGTAAGTCATAGCTGGAAGGGCGATTGGAATCATTTCAACAACGGTGCTACCGGTGCTGTGTATTACACCGAAGATTCGCATTACGTTTGGATTCCAAATGGAACTACCCAAATGGAGGCTCGGTTCGTACCAACAGAATTTGATTTGGATACCGCCCAAGGAGGTGCCTTGCAACTTGAAATCGATCTTGGAGAAGATGGTAGCAACGATGCACAAGGAGCGTGTACACGTGTTTCGGACGCTTGGATTTGCGACCTCGATGTTGAATCATCGCACTGGAATTCATGGGCACATTTTGATGTCACAGGTCAGGCATTCACGTTCTTCGGTATCCTCAACGATCCTGAGTTCTTTGAATCCCGAATTCCCTATACGGTTGACGTTACACTCACGTTGGACTTGAGCGAACCTGTCGATATTTCCGTCGAGCAACGACCTGATTTCTACTCGGACCTCGACCCTGCCTCTCCCTCGGATGCTTACGATTCTGAGTACGATGGTATGCTCACCTTCACACGACCAGTGTACGACCAACAAGCCGTTGCAGCATTGATTCAACCAAAGGAAGTTGCCACAGACGATGTTGAAGGAGGCTTCTTCTCCGCTCTTGGAGATCTGTTTTCCGAATACTTCGGGGCTGCAAGTTTCTTCTTCTTGTTCGTTCTTCTAAGTGCCCTCGGAATTGGATATCTCGTGCGATCGAGCCGAATCGATGAACCGAAACTGTTGGTTTCTACATCCGTAGATGCTGAACTCATCGAAGATTAGAGAGGGTTCTGTGGTGCTTCTTTTGGAGCACTACTTGGCATCGATTCGAGATCCTCAAAGGTTAGTTGTCCGGTGTGAATTTCTTCAATTTCTTGAAGCCGCTCAGCCATTGGTTTTCGTACAATAAATTCGATACGACCTTTGCTTCGTGTCAAATCGTAGGAAAGTGGGTCAAGTGCTTCGATGACCTGTTGTTCGAACGATCGTTGTACTCTTCGTCCTCTCCAAATCGAATACCCCCATTGATATGCAATCCCAACGATAGCCGCACCGTAGAGGATGGCAAGGAAGGTTGCAGCAAACAAGGCGGCATTTCCGCCGCGGGCTTCCTCAAGCAAATCTCGCCCAAGGAGAAATATCAGACCAACACCAACTAAAGGTTTGAGCAGCGACTCTACCCACTGATCAATCGGTATGAGTCGACCTTTGGATGGGTCAACAAAGACTAGGTCTGTTTCAAACGCTGTTGATAGTACCCCGACCAGTGCCAACAAAGCGATATACAACAAGGAGGAGAGAATGATTTCAGTTCCAAAGTTATCCAACTTGAAGATCCAATGAACAATCAAATAGGCGAACAATCCCAAAAATACACCACGTGGTACTCTGTGAAAGTGCTCGATGTGCTGTGAAAATTCAGTGTAATTTCGCTCTTGTGCAGGATTACCACGGTGGGCTTGAGGGATGTGGATGATTTGCCAATGCATCGTTCGCTCGACGAGGCTCATGATTCGAATCAAGATTCGTCGCCTGATAAGAACAAATTCAACCAAAAGAATCACGGGCAGACCAACCAGCATGACTGGAAGTGCAACGATGAATGCGAGTGGAAAAATAATCAAAGCTGGAAGGATAAGGAAATGGGAAATCGATAATGGATTCAATATGTCAGCCTCAATCAACCGTTGTCGTGATGGAGTAATTCTCAAGCTTCGAGCAACATCGTTCAGTGAATGTCGATAACTTTCCAATTGTCTTCCAGAATCTATGATTTGTCGAACGTTGGTTCGGTACTCGGATTCTTCATGACTTCCACCGATCCAATACTGCCACATAAAGCGGAGCGGAATCGCTGTCAAAACAGGTACAGATAGGATGCCTAGGGCCCAGACAAGTGATTGAAGATCAACCTCTGCTGCCATAGGCTCACTGGACCGTCCCAGTTTTCTCCTTCCTATCAATCCATTGTGAAAAACTCGAAGCGAACCCAATGTTCTAACACCTCTTCGATAAGCATCATCCATGCGAAGAGTAGCCGTAACCGACGGTATGGCGCAAGAGGCCGTCAAGAAACTCGAAAGCGCTGGTTGCGAGGTTGTTCAGGATTTCATCGAACACGCCCAACTGGTTGATGGGGCATTGGCTGATTTCGATGCAATCATCGTTCGCAGTGCAACCAAACTAACGAAAGAAATGTTGGAAGCAAGTCAACCTCGCTTGAAGGTGGTTGCTCGTGCAGGCGTTGGTGTCGATAACATCGATCTTGACGCAGCATCTCGTCTCGGCCTACCGGTCGTCAACGCACCTCGGGCGAGTACTCAGAGCGTTGTTGAACTCACCGTTGGCCATTTGCTGTCTTCGCTTCGCTTCATCCCTCGTGCCGATCGATCACTGCGTGATGGTGGGTGGGCGAAAAAAGAACTCAAAGGGACAGAGCTCTATGGAAAACGACTCGGCCTTGTTGGTTTCGGACGAATCGCACAAGGCGTTGCGAACGTCGCTCAAGCGTTTGGAATGGAGGTTCATTCCTACGATCCCTATCTCCCACTTGCTATCGCTAGGAAGGCAGGTGTGACGATGCACAAAAACGTCGACAATCTCTTCAAAACATGTACGCATATCTCCATTCACTGCAACTTGACTGA
>CEPL01133245.1_pt1 | contig 10578 bp, 7 predicted proteins | sample 530541 | NCBI WGS metagenome assembly CEPL01 (sample SAMEA2620339, study PRJEB7988) | marine metagenome | biome: marine biome (ENVO:00000447); feature: surface water layer (ENVO:00002042); material: "saline water (ENVO:00002010), including plankton (ENVO:xxxxxxxx)" | depth 5 m
TTCCTCCAGTTGTAATAGCTCCATTTAAAGAAACGCTTTTACTTCCCTTACTATCACCATTTATTATAAACGTTATGTCAACATCATTAGAAACTGTAAAAGTAGAACTTGAACCAAATGTTATATTAGCAGAGGTTCCATTACCTGCATTTGCGTTAAATATTTTTATATTCTCATTAGCTGCGGATGACACAACCATTGGTAAATCCATAACTAATTTTTTAGTTAGGTTACCATTTACAAGAATTTCAGTGGTATTATTTCCTGAAAAAGTAAGAGTACTACCATTAGTTGCAGTTATTGTAGTAGTGGCACCTAGAGCAGCATTGGTACCCAATTTAATCTGACCCAGTGTAACATTTACATCAACAATAGGATTACCTCCATTGATTACAACTTTAGCATTTGCTGCAGTTGGCTTTCCGTTTGTCCAATTAGCTGCGTTTGACCAAAGATTATCTCCCCCACCGTTATTAAAATATTTTTGACCAAATGATGTAGTTGATATAAATAAAAAAGTTATTATTAAATATAGATTTTTCATGCTCATAATGTAAGTTATTCTTGTAGAAGGGGTTAAGTTAAAAAAATTATATTAAATAAATATAATTTGGTTATTAAATTAACATTCAAAGTTAGGGAACAATATTCTTTGAGTTATCATGTATCAAGTATTCATTCTTGTCTATTATGATCATTAGTCTCTCTACAAAAAGATATAAATCATGATAAGATGAGTAAAGAGGTGTAATCGCAATTCTTAAAAATCTGTCAGGTCTGTAATCAACAATGAATTTATTGCCACTTTTTGGTTTAATTAAAGATTTACAAATTCTCCAAGATTCATTGTGACTAATTGAAATATGAGAACCAATTTCTTTTAAACTTGGTGATTCATATATAAAACCTCTATTAACAAGAAATTTATCAAACAATTCTAAAAAATATTTGATCATTTTTTTTCTTTTAAAATCAATTTTACTGGTAGAGGCTTTATTAGTAATTAAAAGTGCTGATGGTAAAGTTGATAATGATAAAATATGAGGAGTTCCTGATCTAAATTTTTCCATAGAATCTGATTGTTCGTACTTAAAATTAAAATCAAATGGTTTTGAGTGTCCAAACCATCCTCTAATTGGTGATTTAATTTTTTTTATCTTTTTTTCTGAAACATAAATAAATGCTGGAGAACCTGGACCACCGTTAAGAAATTTATAAGTACATCCAACTGCAAAAGTAAATTTATCTTTTTCAAAATTAATATCTAAAGCGCCAGCAGCATGACTTAGATCCCATACCAATTCACAATTATTTTTCTCACATAATTCATTCAAAGCTTTATATGGATAACAATATGAAGATTTATATGAAACAAGTGATAAGCTTATTATAGAATTTGGGTTATTTTGAATAATATTTTTTAACAGTTCAATTTCACATTCTATATCAGTTTTATATTTTAAAAACTCAAATCTGAGATTATTTCTTGAACAAATCTCCTCAATTACATAAATGTCTGATGGGAAATTTAAGGAATCTGTTATGACAGTTTTAAATTTTTTAGATGCTGCTAAGGAATCTATTACTTTGTAAAGATTGTTTGAGGTAGATTCTCCAACAAATAATTCAGATGGATTACATTGAAACATTTTTGATAAATAAACTGTAGTGTCATTAATTAACTTAAACCAATGTTTATTCCAACTTTGAATTAACTCCCTACCCCATTGATTCTTTATCAAATCAGTAGTTTGATCGATAGTTGATTTTGGAAGTCTACCTAGTGAGTTTCCATCAAAATATATAAGATCGCTTTCCGAACAAAAATAATTTTTATAATTATTAAGAGGATCTGTTTTATCTAGCTCCAAAGACTTTTTTCTAAAAAAATTTAAATTTTCCATTCAAGTAAAATTTTATCAATCCATTTTTTATACATGATTCCACTTGGATGTAAACTGTCGCTTGCTATTAAATCAGAATTCAATTTAGCTTCTCTGCTAATATCAGTTATATCAAAAAATTTTATACTATTTTCAAAGCAAACTTTTTTAATAAGTTGGTTAAAAACATCAATAGAATCAGAAACAGCAATTTTGTTTCTTTTGTCAGCAAAAGGTGTTACCCCCCAATCTGGAATACTTAAAACGAATATATTACTCTTATTTTTAGAATAATTAATTGATTTATTTAAAAGCTGTCTAAACTCTTTCTCAAAGATGTATGAGCTAAGACCTCTGTACTGATTATTAACTCCAATTAGTAATGAAACATAATCGTATTTAGTATTAAAGACTGATAAGTTAAGTGAATCGTTTAATTCATCAGTTGTCCAACCTGTTTTAGCAATAATTCTTGGTTTATTAAAATTAACACCATGTTTCTTTAATTCTTGAACTAGAATATTGGGATATCTATTTTTTTCATCAATACCCTCCCCTATAGTATAGCTATCTCCTAAGGCTAAGTAAGAAAAATCAGTATGATTATTATGACTGCATGACACAAATAAAAAAAATAGTAGGATTGGTATAAATTTTGACTTCAAAACAATAATTTCGCAACTAATTTAATGATTAGATTATTTATTTTTTTAGCTTTTTTACTATTTATAGATATCTATTCATTCCAGGCAATCAAAACTGTATCAAAAAAGAAAGTTAGATTAACTTATATCTTAATTAATACAATTCTTTATGTTTTGTTATTCTTTCAAATATTTTTTTTAGAAAATGTTAGAGAATCTGTATTTCTAACATATAATTTTACGGTTTTGTTTATACTTTTTGTAAGTAAAACAATTTTAATAATCTTTCTCTTTCCTGAGGACATTTTACGAGTTATAAAATTTTTGTTTAGTAAAATTCAAAGTAAAAAAATCGACAACTCTCGAAGAAAATTTATTAGCAATTTAAGTCTTGCAGTTGCTGCTATACCTATTCCCATAATGATTCATGGAATTACAAAAGGGAGATACAACTTTAAGGTAATTAATCACGAAATAGGTTTTAAAGATTTACCTAAATCATTTGACGGGTACAAAATAACGCATTTATCAGACTTTCATTGTGGAAGCTTCGAAAGCAGAAGTAAGTTAAAATATGCAATTGATCTTGTGAATAAGCAAAACTCAGATCTTATTGCTTTCACAGGTGATTTTGTTAATAATACATATACTGAAATATTACCATGGTTTGATGAATTCAAAAAAATTAATTCAAAAGATGGAAAGTTTTCTATTCTTGGTAATCATGATTATGGAGATTATTATGATTGGAAAAATGAAGAGAATAAAAAATTAGGGTTTAAAAAACTTATTGAAATTCAAAATGAGTTAGGATTTAAAGTTTTGAGAAATGAGAGTGTTCGTATAAAAAAAAATAACGAAAAAATTAGCCTTGTGGGTGTTGAAAATTGGGGAGATGGTTTTAAGAAAAAAGGAGATATTGATAAAGCTATTAATTCCTTAGATGAAACTGATTTTAAAATTGTACTAAGTCACGATCCAAGTCATTGGGATAAAATCTTAGTTGATCACAAAGAAAAATTTAATCTTACACTTTCTGGCCATACACATGGGATGCAATTTGGTATAGAAATACCGGGGATTATAAAATGGAGTCCTGTGAAATATAGATATAAATATTGGGCTGGACTTTATGAAAAATCAAGTCAATTCATTAATGTAAATAGAGGTTTTGGTGTTTTAGGCTTTCCTGGGAGGGTTGGAATTTGGCCTGAAATAACAGTAATAAAGCTAAAGAAGATTTAAAATTCACTAGAAAAATATAGGAGAGAAAAATACCAAAATTCCAATCACTAACAAGACTAGTAAAACTGAAAAGATTATATCATAATTTGTATAGCTCTTTTCCTTTGAAATCATTTCTCTAGTTGTCGTTCCAAAAGACAATCCTTTAATTCTTGAATAATCTGGCTCATCGGTAAATAACGAAACAGTTATACATAGAAGAGTAGAAAAAACAAAAATAAAGATTGCCATGTGAGAAAAATTAATAGTTGCGAATTCAAAAAAAATATTATCTAAAACTATACCACTAGAAATTTCGGATTGGAAATAAATTTCTGAGCTTAATCTAACAACAAGTAAAACTAAGCCTGCAGAAAGAGTAACTATTGATGCCTGTGCATTAATTCTTTTCCAAAGTATACCCAATAAAAATACTGCAGTCACAGGTGGACCAATATATGCTTGAACATTTTGTAGATACTGGTACATTACACCCCCACCAATTTTTTCCATAATTGGTATCCATGCGATTCCAAGTACTACAATTACAAGAGTAGCAATCTTACCAATATTAACTAAATATTTTTCTGATTTTTCAGGCTTAATTTTTTTGTAAATATCTATTGTAAATATTGTGGAGCAGGAATTAAAAACCGAAGCCAGCGAACTCATAAGTGCTGCCATTAATCCACCTGCAACTAAACCTTTAATTCCAACAGGTAAAAGTGTTGTAACAAGCATAGGAAAAGCTCTATCAGCTCTTTCGATACCATCTGAATCTATAACGTTAAAAATCTCAGGATTTTGTATAGTCAGGGCATACGCAATAATTCCAGGAATTAAAAAAATAAGAATAGGTAATAGCTTAAGATATGCTCCAAATATTGCACCTCTCCTACCTATCATTATGTTATTAGCTGCTAATGTTCTTTGCACTATATACTGGTCAGTACACCAATACCAAATACCAACTATTGTTCCACCAATTAAAAGCCCAGTCCATGGAAAGTCTGGATCATTCATTGGTCTCCACATATTAAAATGATCAGGACTCACCTGGGTTACTGTCTTCGTTAGCTCATTCCAACCTCCAACTTCTTGAAAACCTAAATAAGTTATTATTACAGATCCTAAAATCAACACACCCGTCTGTAAAGTTTCAGTATAAACAACAGCCTTTAATCCGCCTATAATAGTATATATCCCCGTAAATACTACAATTCCTATAGCACCTATCCAAAAGTCAAGATTAAGAAGTTCAGAAACTACTATTCCACCGGCATAAATTGTTACTGATACTTTAGTTAATACATATGCAAACAATGAAAAAACTGATAAGAACCACCTAGATCGACTATCAAATCTTTTTTCTAAAAATTCAGGCATTGTGAATGCACCACTTCTCATGTAGAATGGTAGAAAAAGCCATCCAAGTAGTAGAACAATCCATGCATGCAACTCATAATGGGCTAATGGGGTCCCAGATGAAAATCCAGTTCCCGCAAGTCCAACGACATGTTCAGATCCTATATTTGAAGCAAAAATTGAGGCTCCTATAACGAACCATCCAACATTTCTACCTGCTAAAAAATAATCCTCTGTATTCTTATTTCTTTGAAGTGCTACCCAAACTGCAACAGCTATTAATATTAAAAAATAAATTCCCAATACAACCCAATCTAGTGTTTGAAATATTGCACTTGAATTCATCAATTAATATGATTAAAAATTATATTTTCAATTAGCTCTTGCTTTCCACTTTTCAATGAATATTTTTCAGTTTTGTATGCGATTTCAAATAAATCAACAAGTTTTAATTCACCCTTTTCAAATAACTTACCATTTCCTTTGTCGAAAGTGCTATATCTTTTTGCTAACATCTGTGGAATCTGAGAATTTGATAATAATTTATCTGCTATAAGTAAAGATCTAGCAAATGTATCAGCCCCTCCAATGTGTGCGTGAAATAAATCTTCTAAATCTGTTGAATTCCTTCTAAGTTTAGCATCAAAATTTACTCCACCTCCCTTGAAGCCAGATGACTTAAGAATAACCATCATAGCTAAAGTAGTTTCTTGTAAATTATTCGGAAACTGATCGGTATCCCATCCATTTTGATAATCGCCTCTGTTCGCATCTATACTTCCAAGCATATCATCGTTAGCAGCAACGGTTAATTCATGTTGAAAGGTATGCTGAGCAAGTGTTGCATGATTAACTTCAATATTAATTTTAAAATCTTTTTCCAATCCATAATTTTTTAAAAATCCAATGGCTGTTGCAGTATCAAAGTCATATTGATGTTTGGAGGGTTCCATGGGTTTAGGTTCAATAAAAAAACTTCCTGTAAAACCATTTTTTCTTGCATAATCTCTAGATATTCTTAAAAACTCAGCCATATGGTCAAGTTCTCTTTTCATATCAGTATTAAGCAGTGATAGATATCCCTCTCTACCTCCCCAAAAAACATAATTTAATCCACCCAACTTGATTGTAGTATCCAATGCTAGCTTAACTTGAGCACCAGCTCTTGCAACAATATCAAATTCAGGATTTGTTGATGCACCATTCATATAAACAGGATTTGAAAAACAATTAGCAGTACCCCACAAAGGTTTAATTCCGTATTCTTTTTGTTTTAATAATATATAATCAGAAATCAATTGTAACCTCTTTTCAGATTCTTTTATTGATTTTCCCTCTTTAATTAAATCATAATCATGAAAACAATAGTAATCGAAACCCATTTTTGAAATAAATTCAAACGCAGCATCTGCTTTATGCTTAGCAGCTTGTATGGGATCATTGGATTTATCCCAGGGAAAATTCTGTGTTGGTGCTCCAAAAGGATCAGCACCAGTACCACAGAAAGAATGCCAGTAAGCTACAGAAAACTTAAAATGATCTTTCATTTTTTTACCTGCAACAATCTGTTCAGGATTATAAAACTTAAAAGAGAAAGGATTTTTAGAGTCTCTACCCTCGTATTTTATATTTCTAATCCCTTCAAAATATTCTTTTTTTGAATTGTTAGTCATAGCTTTCTAAAAATAAAGTTAATTTTTCTTTCCACGCCATATATGAATCAAAATATTCATTAGACTTTTTCAAATAAATTTTTAAAATTTCATCTTCAGAAAATTCAATTCTTTCGGGTGAGGATTCATATGTATTATAACCAGCAGCTCTGGAAGCACCATAAGCTCCTGATGTATCACAAATTATTAAGGGAACACCAGTTAAACTTGCAAAGATTTCTCTAAAAGTTTTGGATTGGAATAAATTATCGTTTCCAGCTTTTATAATGTTAGGCCTGACGTTGTCTTTAACTAAAATTTCAAAACCGTAAATTAAAGAGTGTACAATACCCTCGAGGGTCGCTCTTACAAAATGAGATGATGTATGTTTATTAATATCTAAATCAAAATATTTAGAACCAAGATTTTTATTATAAAACATCCTTTCTGCTCCATTCCCAAATGGAAATAATTTTAAACCTTCAGAACCAGGTTTGATATTTTCTGCAAGTTTGTTCATCTTCTCATATGATTCAAAATTGAATGATTTTCTTAAAAAATTATATTGAATTCCACAACCATTTAGACACAATAACTTTCCAATTATTTTTGAACTACTGTAATTTACGTGAGCAAAATTATTTAACCTAATTGGTTCATTTGAATTTAAATTATTAGTTAGAGCGTAAATTACACCTGAGGTTCCAGCGGTTGTAGCGATCTGGCCTTGTTTTGTTACACCCAAGGTAAAAGCATTGTTTGGTTGATCTCCCGCCTTGTAATTTATATGAATTCCAATAGGTAGTCCAGTTTCATTAGATGCTTCTTTAGAGACATGGGATTGATAACTAAAGTTTTCAACCAAAGAAGGGATAAGGGTCTTACTAATGTCAAGGTCTTCTAAAAGCCAATATGCGACATCATTCTTTTTAAAATCCCAAAAAACTCCCTCAGACAAACCGGTAATAGTTGTATTTATTTCACCCGATAACTTATAAGATATATAATCACCAGGAAGTAAAACTTTGTCTATTTTTTCATAGATTTCTGGTTTGTTTTTTTTTATCCAAATTAATTTTGAGAGAGTAAAATTACCTGGACTATTTAATAAATGAGACATAGATTTTTCATAACCTATTTCCGAAAATATATTATCTCCAATTTTAGTTGCTCTACTATCACACCATATTATGGATTTATTGATTGTATTTCCTTTTTTATCAATCAAAACTAAACCATGCATTTGATAGGAAATCCCAACTGAAACTATTTGTTTACTATTAATTTTTGTCTCTTTTATTATTCTTTTGGTTGCAAGACAAACATATTTCCACCATAAATTTGGGTCTTGTTCAGCCCAACCAGAATTAACTGAAATAATACGCATCTCTTCCGAGGGTTCTTTAATCAATTTAATTTTTTTGCCAGTTTTAGTTTCTGTGAGAGCGACTTTTATAAAGGAACTACCCAAATCATATCCAATACTGTAAGAAGTTTTCATTTATTCAATAATTATCTCATCTGAAAAAATCCAAGATGGTTGCCCTGCAGCATGATGCCAATAAGGCGCATCTCCATAATTTTTAGCTCGGACTCTAACATATCGGGCATTAGTATTAATATTGGTTTCGAAAACCTGAATATCATTTACTTTACTTTTTTTATTGAGTAATGATTGATTATCAATTTTTCCAAAAGATTGCCATTTTTTCTTATCGTTAGAAATTAAAAACTCAACACTAGGCGGAAAAAAAACAACATGATTTGTAACTTGAAGAAAACTTGTAGTTATTGAATTGACAAACCTATCCTCCCCAAGATCAACAATTGCATCCATATCATCATCAACAAATCCTAGCCAATTTGAGTAAAAACTACTTCCACCTAAAGCCCCATCTGTCAAAACTTTAGGATCCTCATTTGCATACTTTGTGGGTTGCGTTAGTAGACTAACTGGCTTATACTTTGCTATATTATTTTTTACCGCTAAATCGAGTGCTTTATCAAAATAATAAACATATTCACTAACAGTGTATCCCATTTCGTTCATTAATGTTATATCATTTTCTTTAGCTGTTTTTTCAAACCTTTCTAATCTGTTTAACAAATCATTGTCTGGACTTTTAATATTATTATTCGTCTCTATTAACTTATATTCGGAGGAATTATTTTTTCTATGCAATTCTAATGAAGCGAAATCAATCGATATTCTAGCTTTTAAAACTCTGTTTGTTAACTCCTGATTGTATTTCACAGACTCTAATGCTTTATCAAACAACTCATTATAAAAAGTAACTTTTTCAGGTCTTAAAAATGAATCAAAAGCCTGTGATGGATCGCCATATAAAAACAAAAAGAAATCTTTTTCATTAGAAATTTCATTAGAAATATCTTCTATATATTCTTGAATGTAATTTGAAGCTTCTTTATAATACAAGTCACTAAACTTCTTAATTAAATCGTTTAAGTCTAATTTTGGATTCCACAATAGTTTCGCTTTTAAATAACTCCTAAGTTCAAACAATTCACTTGGGTGATTACTATGTTGTTCAAAAATCCATTTTGCATTGTTATCCACAAAGAGATTTATATTTTCTTTTAGTGTGTTCCAGTTAGGAAATGGTGCTAAAAAATTAGTAAACTGAGTAGTATAATCCCATATTCTTATATTTTCAGTAAGTTTTGACCATCCTATTAAATCACTATGAAACTCTTTACATCCATCTTCAATCGGAAGTCTTCTGTCACATTCTATAGAACACAATGTTATTAAAACATTTTTTTCAGGGATAACTTTAGTTGGTTTTCGTGTGTATTGATATGCAAGTGTTGATATTGTCTTGTCTTTATAATTTCTCGCTATCCTGTTAACAAAATTAATCATTGATGCAGCTGGACCTCCAAATTCTTCGTGAATAGCCTCACAATTATCACATCTACAATAATTAGTATTATCATCTTGGCTAACTGATATTACATTATAATTAGGATACTTTTCAAAAAGATCTCCTACTCTTTCATTTACGATATCAAAAACTTTATCATTAGTTAAACATAACTGAGTTGGCAGTCTTTTTCCATTATTTAATGCATAATATTCTGGGTTAGATTCATAAAACTCTTCTTCAGGCATAAATCTGTGAAAAGTATGAACCCTCGCATCTGGAATATAAAATGGAAATGCACTTGTTGTGACTTTTAACTTATCAGCAAATACTTCATTTTCATAAAATAATCTTGAATGGACAGTTCTAATATTGACTGGAGGTTTATGTAAATATTTAAAGTTTTTTTCAATAAATAGATTTTCTTTCTTAGGTATATGAGTGACGTTTGGTGAAAGCCAACTGACTCCTAAGACTTGCTCAATAAATTCATATGTAGCAAATTTTAGCATATCAGTATTGCTACCAGATATTTCAATATTTCTATTTTTTATTCCAATGGAAACAATTTGGTCATCGCTTTTAATTTCTTTTAAAATTATTTTTTGAAGAGAAGAATTGTCTTCATTTTGTGATAAAGAGATTCCATTTACTTTCTTGAAATAAACATTTAATGAATCTATTAGTTCTTGATTATCTCCAACTATCTGAAAATTTGAATTAACTCCATCTGAAATTAAAATTTTATCATGATTGCATGAAATAAAGAAAAAACTTAAGAGTATAGAGATTGAAAGTATTTGTTTGCTCATCAATTAAATATACAAATCAAAAAATAATTGCTTAAATGTTATAATTAACTAAATTTGCGTTCTAAATCTGGTCGCGTAGCTCAGCTGGATAGAGCATCTGCCTTCTAAGCAGA